>Ga0247778_1000343_pt1 | contig 71087 bp, 71 predicted proteins | sample UWRJL049202B5_FD_179939 | JGI IMG/M metagenome (GOLD analysis project Ga0247778, IMG submission 179939) | Plant litter microbial communities from Arlington Agricultural Research Station in Wisconsin, United States - UWRJ-L049-202B-5 | ecosystem: Environmental > Terrestrial > Plant litter >... | reverse complement strand
GGGGAGGTTTTGTTGGCGCGTTTTTTTTTTTTTTTGCTTCTCATGTGCTTGTTTTGTTTGTGCTTTGAAAAATGCATATATTGAAGTCGTTTGTCTTTATCTCGACTCGTGCTTTACTTTGATACTTGAAACTTTACTTGAACCTCGAAGAATGTCTCAACTCGAAACGAGTCCGATTTTATGAACGATCCGATACGAATGCGTTTACGAAGCGGAGCGGTTATTGATCCCCGAAGCCGCAGCGAGGCGCCTGAAGAGCCGAACGAAGATATGGATAGACAAGAGGATTCGCTATCGACGGCCGCTACGTGGGGGACGCCGCTTACTGCGAGGTGAGTTGACGAATGTCTTGGAGTGTATGTTAGTGGTCATCTAACTTTGACTTGTGAAGTCAGTCGACCCTAGACTCTAGGAGCTCTCAACCAGAGCGTACGGGGTCATCCTCGAGTCAACAAGCACAGAGTTCACAAAGAGATGAACCCATATACGTTCCCACAGAAGCACCACGAGATGCAGATAGCCGAGCTGTGGAAGCTCCTGTCAACCACGGCAATGGTCATGCATCTTCTTCGGCGCAAGGACCGACACCATCTCGACGGCTCCCTCCTCTACCAAGTCAACAAACACAACCCGATATGCTTCGTCGCTTCTCAACTGAGTCTGGTCCCTGGCATGCATCACCGACTATGATCCCAGGCGATGCCGAAAGCTCAAAGCGGCGCTTGTCTGAAGTTGAGGGGATGGAGAATTATCAACTTGATCGAACGTACCCAGACAAAATGGAAGCAGAGCTGGCGGAGATGGAACAGGGAGGAGTTGAGGGTAATGAGAGAGGGCATGATAGTAAGAAGAGGAAGACCACCAGAAGAAGCAAGAAACAGGGCGATGAGAAAGTGAGATCGAAGGGAAAAGATGGGAGAGACGATAGCGGTGACGGTGACGGTGACGATGATGGTGATGGTGCTGAAGGGATGGTGGCCCATTAACCCTGGATCGGAATGATGTCGAGACAGAGGGCGAATATCGGACAGACGGATTCATGATCTCGAATTAGGGGGGCGACTTTGTGGCTTTTCGGGCGTTGGGAGATGGTTGGGCACTTTGCTTGGGCATGGGGTGAGTCGTTTATTTCTGGCGCTGTGTGACTTTCAAACAGGCATGACAGGACTGGATTATTAGGATACCTTGGCGTTTGTTGCCTACTCTTTCATGTCCATAGATCTCATACCTAACAGGTAGCTTGCCAGATAAGCTACTTCAAACGTGGGCCAAGACCAATCATAGACAATCATTCGGCCCACACTCCATCAATGCTTCCCCTTTTTCGAAGGCCTAGCATTCTTCGCCTTCTTCCGCTCCTGCAACTTCCTCTCCTTGTGAATATCACTGACACTTTTGATCTCCGCCTTGCCAGCGCCATCTTTAAACGCCCCAACCCTCTTCTCCTTAGCCTCCGCCACTCGCTTCTTCCTCACATGATAATCATCACGGAATCTATCAGCCTCCTTCGGAGCCTTCTCCTGTTTATGCTTATAGCGAGTCCCGAAACCTCTTCCCACCCCACCCCCTCCAGCACCCCCTTCTCGCTCAGCCTCGCCGGTTCGCGGCAGCCGACCGACTTTATGGGCTTTACGCCACCTGTCGAACCGTCCACTCCGGAAACTGGCTGCGATTTTCTGTCCACTTTCGCCGCGAATCATTTTCTTGCCTTTTGAACCATCCTCGTCGTTGGCGCGAGCGACGTATTTGCTGTTCTTTTTGTCCCATCGCATACCCTTTGCTCTGGAAGGTTCAGCAAATGATTTTGCTCCGTCATCGTTCGTAAGATCCATTGTGACACCCCGAGCGGCTTCAACGAAATTCGAATTCTGAGATGCTGTGTTGTATGAACCTGAGTGGACTCCGTAACCGCGTTCTTCGGCGGTATTGATTGACTTTGGCGTGTACGACATGAAGTTTTCTGAATCCTGATACGATAATGTCCGCCCCTTACCCTTTTGCGCTGTTTTTGAAAATGTGTTTTCAAGCTCCCCATCGGACGCTTCTTCCATATCATGATCGGTTTTGAGGGTAGCTACTTCGATGTCGGAGTCAGAATCAGAGCCTTCCTCCAAAGCTTTCTCGTCTTCTTCCTTCTGTCTCCTGGGTATAATCTTCTGTCTTCTAGCTCTCATGACTTCTGCAGCTTCACTGTGAGCCGCTTTACCCCTCGTGCCGATCTCAAAGACGGTCTCCTGTGGTCGATATCCACTAATCCGAGCAAGCATTTCAATGCGTGCTTGCTCTGCGTTGTTTGTCTCCTCATTGAAGAGTGGGTGCAGCTGCATCCACCCTTTGGATGCCACGACTTCTTTGGCCCTCTTAGCGCTCTCACTTGATGCTGAATTTCGAGTCTTGATATATAGCTTCTCACCCTTGGCTGCAACATTCCGAAGCGCATTGAGATCTTCGTCCTCGCTGACTAGCTTCTGGATCCATTCGGTCGTACTCTCGAGTTTGTCCCTGAGAAGTGCACCGATGATTACGTCTTGAGTGTAATCAGGCGACTCTCCACTTTCACGGCCAAGCAATAATCGCTTGCCTAGAAATAGTTGCAGATCCAGAAGATATGGAGCATCGGTATCTCGAACAAGACTGTAACTCCATCCATGTTCATCCGCTCTTGCTGTACGACCAACACGATGGACAAAAATCTTTGGCTGAGGTGGGAAGTCGTAATTGATGACGTTTGCCAATACAGGGATATCGATACCTCTGGCAGCAACATCAGTAACTACCAAGATATTCGTCATTCCTGTGCGGAAATCTTCAACTTGAATATTTCTGGCTGTTTGGTCTAATGAACCGTAGGCGTGCGACACAGCAAATCCAGAAAGGCGTAATAGCGTTGCCAAATAATCGACATGATGCTTCGTGGCTGCAAAAATGATTGTCGAATGCTCGGTAGGTTTCCTTTTATGGCTTGGGCCATCAGCGCCTCGTTTTCTCTTCTTGCCATTTCCTTCCTCAGCTTTCGTTGCACCTTCCGGTGGGCCTGTTGGCATCTTAATCAGGTCATTCAGAATATGAAGCAGCGCTCCTTCTTTCTCGGCACTTTTGATGCTGAAGAATGCGCTCTGAAGATTTGGAGAAACTTTGCTTTCTGCATCAAGCCGGACAAGACTAGGTTCCTGCAGACCAGCGCGAGCAAACTCAACCAGAGACTTTGGGAGCGTGGCGGAAAACAACAGTGTTTGCCTCGAAACTGGCAAAGCATGCAGAATCTCGGTCAATTGGGCCGCGAATCCCATCTCAAAAAGTCGATCGGCCTCGTCAAATACCACGTATTTGATTGACGACAGGTCTAATGACATCTCCACCTTGAGATGCAGGAATCGACCTGGTGTTGCAATAACAATATCGGGATTGGCGGCCATGAACCCAAACTGTTCCTCCAGACTGTCTCCACCAACCAATAGCACGCACTTGAGATCAGTCCCTCTCCCAAATTCCTTCACAACCTTGAGTGTTTGTATAGCAAGTTCTCGGGAAGGTGACATGATTAAAGCCCTCGCCCCGACCCTAGCACTGTGCGCCTTCAATTTTTCAATCATAGGTATCACAAACGCTGCAGTTTTTCCAGAACCAGTTCGGGCCATACCAACTACATCTTGGTTATCGAGAACGAGAGGAATGGTTTTTCGTTGAATCGGTGTAGGCACGGTAAATCCTTTCTTGGTGATTGCTTTGAGAAGGTGGGAATTTAATCCTTAATAGATATTAGCATAGTTTCTACCACGGTTTCAAAGTTGTTCCTCACCCAGTTTGTGGAATCCTCCGCCCTTCTTCACGGTTGTGCCTTTCAAATTTGAAGCTTTCCGATTCGATGCCGACTGCTGAGCTGCAATAAATGCTTCATCGCCCTCTCCATCGCTCTCTAGGCCTAAATCGAGAATTCCACCCGCATCCCATGCTCCAATATCTTTGCTGCTTGGAGCAGTGAAACTGTCGTCTTGGGCGTCGTCATCTTTAAATAAGGACTTGGTGATATCGAACTCATTCTCGGACAGCGCCGGGGAGGCTGCGCGATGAGGCATTATGAGAAGAAGAAAATGCCGAATGCCCTTAATAATGGCGTACGCGGAGTAGTTCTTGAAGTCTTGTCTTATCGATTTGATGCAATTTTCGACGGAACTTTTTTGGAGGTGATAGCGCTAGCGGCCGCTAGCGTACCCGCATTGTCACTTGTCACTTTGAAGATCGTTTCTCTCTTCGACCTCACAACACGCCACACAGCGATATCGGCTTTATCGATTTTGCCAATGTTGATGTTGATGTTGATGTTGATGTTAATGTTGATGTTGATATCAAGTTTATCAACTCATGTTCAAGCACGGTATTGTTTACATATTGTTTACAATTCGCTGACGGCAAGCAGTGTCTCATCAGCTCGGACATACGAGTCAATAGCCTCCCCTCCTTTGTCGTCTGAGCGTTGCCGCCGGGTCCTCACGCCGAATAGCGATAACGCTTGGCATTGGTCTAGTGACGTCCGAGCAGATGGGATTGCGATTCCCATTCGGGAGGGGAGCACCAGGGAGTCATTGCTCAAGTGGGGGGCATAACCCATCACCCATGATCCCCAGCTAAGATCTTACAATTTAAATACCTTGCGGCCCCTCTCGTGTGGTGGACTGCTTTTACCGCCTTCTTTGTATTATTTCTTGTACTTGTACAATGTTCACGAAATCTAGTTTTTATACCTTTATCTACGGGCAGCGGATTGGAGATGTCAAAGCTCCTCCGTTCCTGAAACTTCGCTCTTCTAATTCTTTAATCATTGCTACCGTTGCTATCGCTGTCTTCACTGTTCGTATATATCCTTGAAATTGCAGACTCTATTCTCATACGAAACAGGATATTTTCCTATACTCGCTGGTAGTGCCGGTGTTGCCTTTTGCCTTGACAACGCGCGCTGGTGTGGAACCGAAAGATGTACAAAAATGGACATCGATATTTTTGAGCGTTTACGGTGCTGCATTAGCCATTGGCTCTCGTAAGTCACATTACACCGAGCTCATTACGAGCTTCCCGATGACCAATCGTTTCTAATGAATCCTTCAGCAATTTTTGGGTGGTTTGCAGATCGATCTAGTTCCCGCAGAGGTCCCTTGCTCCTGGGCTTGCTTGCCCTTGGAGGATCCACTGCAATGCTCACTGCTGGTAGTTCTCTTGGTCTTCTGATAGCCGGAAGATTCCTCCAAGGACTCTCAGCAGCTGTAGTATGGACTGTTGGTCTTGCCCTCTTGTCCGATACAATCGCAAAAGAAGATATTGGTCAAGCCATGGGGTACGTCGCGGCAGCCACCAGCATTGGATCTCTTCTCGGACCTCTTCTAGGTGGTGTCGTTTATGCCAATGCTGGATATTACTCTGTCTTCGCTATGGGATTTGCTATGATCGGTCTCGATATATTCCTGCGATTAATCATGATTGAAAAATCAGTCGCCCAGCAGTGGTTAGCGCCTGTCAACACTTCGTCGGATTCCAGCATTGCAGCACAGAATTCTGACAACCAGCAAGACGAAATACAGCCTGTACCGGCGGCAGAAGTGGTTCCCGAAACGGAAAAGGTAGTGCCAGCCCCTACATCCAAATGGGTTCAGCGCCTACCTCCGGTCATTACACTATTGAGGATCCCTCGTCTTCTGGCTGCCCTCTTTGGTTGCTTCGTTCAATCTACTGCTCTGGGATCTTTCGACAGTGTGCTACCCCTGTATGTCAAAGATACATTTTCTTGGGACTCTACTGGCGCGGGCCTGATCTTCATTTGCCTCGTCATTCCGGCCTTATTGGGCCCGTTAGTCGGTTTTTTCTCCGACAGGTATGGGTCTAGAACTCTGACGACGATCGGGTTGCTTGGATCTGTGCCTTGCTGGGTACTCTTACGTTTCGTCACACACAACTCTATAGGCCAAAAGGTATTGCTATGTGCCCTGCTGGCAATACTTGGCCTGTTTATGACATTCGTCATGGCTCCGCTGATGGCGGAAATCGACCATACAGTGTCACTTGAAGAGAAGAGACGACCAGGAGGCTTTGGGAAAAGAGGAGCTGCTGCTCAAGGATTTGGATTGTTCAATTTTGCATACGCTTGCGGCTCGCTGGTCGGGCCGTTGTGGGCTGGCTTTGTGACCCAAAAAGCAGGCTGGGGAACTATGGGATGGACTTTGGGGCTTTTGAATGGAGTAGCTGCCATAGCGACATTCTTCTGGACGGGAGGAAGGATTATGCTGAGAGGAAGGAGCGACTTGAAGGGTCGAGAGCAGTGGATTGAACTTGAGAGAAATGGTTCAGTGGGTGAAGTGTGACGTTACACCTGTAAAATACAATAAAAAATGTAAAATACCGGATCTCAACTTTTCTGATGGTCTGCAAGTTCCACTCAAAAATTTGATCAGATTCTATAAACTTTGAACACCAGTATAACTTGAGCTCATGAGGAACAAGGGTCCTAGTCGAGAAAGGGGGGGCATGCGAAGCGGGCACTAGCGGCAGATTTTTGCGGGCATCTCAAAAAATAAATCGTCCCCTCAACTCACGAAGATTCAACATCAAATTTCAGCATGGCTCCCACAACAGCTGGGCGAAAGCCCAAGCCTTCTGCACGTGGGAAAAACGATGTGCGATCTCTAAAACGAAAACGAGATGTCGAAGACCACGACAAACTGAACAAAGCAGTCGAGGAGCTTGTAAGTAAATATCCTCCAAACCATCGTATTGCGTCTGACGATCCCAGGATCCAAAAGCAGAAATAAAAGACTTTTCCGACCTCCCTCTTTCACAGCCAACTTCCTCCGGCCTCGAGGCATCCCATTTCAAAACTCTGACGGACATCCAATCGAAATCCATACCACTCGCGCTGAAAGGGAAGGATATCCTTGGGGCAGCAAAGACGGGAAGCGGAAAGACCCTCGCGTTTCTAGTACCAGTATTGGAGAACCTGTATAGGCAAAAATGGACGGAATTCGATGGTCTAGGAGCGCTGATCATTTCACCAACTCGAGAACTCGCGATCCAGATCTTCGAAGTGCTGCGGAAAATCGGACGGTATCACACGTTTTCTGCGGGGCTGATTATAGGCGGAAGGAGTTTACAAGAGGAACAGGAGAGACTGGGGCGTATGAATATTCTTGTTTGTACGCCGGGGAGAATGCTGCAGCATATGGACCAGACGGCTGCGTTTGAGGTGGATAATTTGCAGATGCTGGTTATGGACGAGGCGGATCGGATTATGGATATGGGGTTTCAGAGCTCGGTGGATGCGATTGTGGAGCATTTGCCAAAGCAAAGGCAGACTATGCTCTTCAGTGCTACGCAAACGAAGAAGGTGTCTGATTTGGCGAGACTGAGTCTGAGGGATCCGGAGTATGTTGCTGTTCATGAGGCGGCCGCGAGCGCTACCCCGACGACTTTGCAGCAGTATTATGTTGTTACGCCTCTCCCGGACAAGTTGGATACGTTATTCAGCTTCATAAGGTCGAATTTGAAGGCAAAGATCATTGTTTTCTTGTCGTCTGGGAAGCAGGTTCGATTTGTCTATGAGAGTTTTCGACATTTACAACCTGGTATTCCGCTGATGCATTTACATGGTCGACAAAAACAAGCTGCCAGATTGGACATCACGTCAAAATTCTCGTCTTCGAAGAACTCTTGTATATTTGCTACGGATGTTGTTGCGAGAGGTCTGGATTTTCCTGCTGTTGATTGGGTCATTCAATTAGATTGCCCAGAGGACGCTGATACATATATTCATCGTGTTGGTCGCACAGCCAGGTATGAGCGGGCGGGGAAAGCGGTGCTGTTTTTGGATCCTAGCGAAGAGGAGGGCATGTTGAAAAGACTGGAACACAAGAAAGTTCCAATTCAGATGACCAAGCCAAGATCGAAAAAGCAGCAAAGCATCAAAGATCAGCTACAAAATATGTGTTTTCAGGATCCAGAGTTGAAGTACCTCGGTCAGAAGGCATTTGTCAGTTATACCAAGTCTATCTATGTCCAAAAGGACAAGGAGGTGTTCAAGATCAACGACTATGATTTGGAGGGCTATGCAGCGAGTATGGGTCTTCCGGGAGCTCCAAAAATCAAATTCCAGAAGGGAGATGATGGCAAGAAGATCAAGAACGCTCCGCGAGCATTGCTCTCGAGTGATGAAGATAGTGATGCGGAACCTGAAGATAAAAAGTCGAAGAAAGGCGAAGTACGGACGAAATACGATCGAATGTTTGAGCGTCGCAATCAAGATGTTCTTTCGGGTCATTACAAGAAGATGATCGCTGAGGACGAACCAGAGAAGGTAGACGACGGCCTTGTTGATGCTGATGAAGATGACGATTTCCTGTCAGCGAAGAGGGTTATACCAATAGAAGATGAAAGCTCAGGGGACCAGAAGGCAACTGCTGGACCCAAGTCGAAGGTCATACCTGGTATTGGCAGAGCGCCAATTGTCATTGACTCGAAACGAAAAGAGAAGATGTTGAAGTCGAAGAAGAAGCTCTTGAAGCTTAAGGAGAAGGGACAGAAACTGTGGTTCGATGATGACGGTGTAGCCCATCAAATGTACGAGCTGGAAGATGAGACCGATTTCCAACGAAGAGGACCAGTTGAGGAACAGAGAGCTAAGTACTTGGAGGAAGAGGCTGCAAGAGTTCGGGAAGCGGATCTGGATGATAAGCAGCTGGCAAAGGAGAAAAAGAGAGAGAAGCGGGAGAAGAGGAAGGCCAGAGAGACAGCAGAGAAAGCTGGTGACGATGGGGGAGCGCCTGAATTGGTGGACACAGGAGAAGATCCATTGGCTCTTCTCGGATCGTTACCATTGGCTGAAGACGATGAGGAAGAGGAAGCTCCTGCAGCCAAGAGACCCAAGAAATGGTTCGAAGATGATTCCGAAGAAGAAAGGAAAGCATCCAAGAAGAAGAAGCGCAGAATCATCGAAGCTGACGACGAACCCGAGACCCTGGAAGATCTCGAGGCTCTCGCAGCAGGACTTCTTAATTAAATTCGCTGTACTGCACGACCTACGTAGTCCCCACAAACCAATAAAAGCAATGATACCCCTGAATGCATGTCCTGCTCTCTGGTCCCACACCCACACGAGCGGTACTAACAGAGACAACCGCCTGAAATTACTTACCCCTCCATGAACCCCACCCCACAACTCGGCGTCGGCAACGCTAAAACCACGAGGCCAACAACCGGACACTCCGCTGCTGACATTCACTTCCTCTTCTCATTGTCTACAATCTTATAATTCTCAGTAAGGTTACAAGAAGTCTTGAGAAGGAAATTGCATGTGCATGTTTGGGCAGTAGTGCATACATGGACAATCGCAAACAACGAGATGCCACGGCATGCACCCTCGGATCCCGATGACAAGCCCGCCACCACCAACGGCGTCCCAAGCAGTAGCAATACAATCCTACCCATCTGCACCGAGATAGCGGGGAAAGTAAATGCCTTTCTAGAGAGCGAGGTCGAGACGCCATTATTGAAGAAGGTGCAGGAGCAGACGAGAGTGGCGCTGGGTGTTATTTCCACGGCGCTGGAACGTTATAGGTATTTATACCTCCCTCCTCTCCTTTCATTCTTGAATTTATAAAGATGAAGAATGAAAGCTGATACCGAACAAACAATCCAGCCTCGAAGAAATCTCCCTCTCCTACAACGGCGGCAAAGACTGCCTCGTCCTCCTAATCCTCCTCCTCTCCTCGCTCTCCTCACTCCCCCCCAGCTCCCTCCCCCCACGCCTCCAATCCGTCTACATAATCTCGCCTCACCCCTTCACCGAAGTCGAAGATTTCGTCACGCACTCCATATCCACCTACAGCCTAGACCTGGCACGCTATACGTTACCTATGAAAGAAGCCTTCGGGTTGTATTTGGAGGAACATAAGAGTGTAAAGGCGATACTTGTGGGCACAAGGAGGACAGATCCGCATGGAGCGGTGCTGACGCATTTTGATAAGACGGATCACGGGTGGCCGAGTTTTATGAGGGTTCATCCGGTGATTGATTGGCATTATGCTGAGATTTGGGCTGTATGTCTCCTTTCTCGTTCCCGCAGTTTCTCTAACTCTGGCTAACAATTGAGCAAAATAGTTCATCCGCCACCTCCAGATCCCCTACTGCGTCCTCTATGACCAAGGCTACACCTCTCTCGGCGGCACCACGGACACGCACCCTAACCCGGCATTGAAAGCTGGCGGTGGCAGTGGCGATGGCGAACAAAAGGAGCAGAGTTTTAGACCGGCGTATGAGCTTGTGGAGGATAAGGCTGAGAGGTTGGGTAGGGATTGGTGAACGGTGATTTCACGGGTGGCGGCGGGGTGAGGGTGGAGTTGTGCATATGCATATTATAACGATAGAATAGAAGGCGTTTGTTATGATTACATGGTGGCAATGAATCGTTTCCTGGATTAGATATGAGTGTCCATGAAAGTAGTTCTTGGTCCAAGTTCCGCTGTTGTGAAGACCACAAAACGTCGGATGGATCTCATGTGAAAAGTCACGCTCACACGTATTAAGTCACATTCCCAATAATCACAAAAAACACAGAAGCTCATCAGAAACTTGGATTCTAGTATCATAAGTACAAAAAGGGTATTTGCCCACCATTCCCCCAACCGGTGAACGCCGCCCTCAAAGAAGAAACAATAACTGAAAAATCCGAAAAACACCTTCCGATAACATATAATAATCCAGCTGTCATGACCATCATCTCATCTCATTCATGCTTCTGGCTGATCGACGTGAATCTCCCCGTGCACACGTACACGATACAAGCAAGTATAATCAACTTTTCCATCGCTCCAATTATTTATCGCGCGAACAATCAGCTTGTCCGTGCGCGTTGAGAAATCCTTCATATCCAACTGGACCGGGAAGGCCTGAATATTGTCTGAGGAATCTTGATTATAAGTCCAAGTCGCAATTCGGACGTAGCCCATCGTCTGCTGGATCTTTACTCGAGCATTAGTCCCAAACATCCCCTCGGACATTTTCTTCATCTCATCATAAACGTCAAAATCTTCGACATAGGCCCACAACTCCATTTCTTTGGGAGCTGCCCCGGGCTCAAGAGATGCCTGGGGTATAATGTGCTCCACCACGATTTGTTCGGGGTAGATGCTGCTTCCTGAAATAACGGCAAGACTGCTTCCAAAGCCATCGCTACCACCAGCAGGGCTGCACCAGCAGTCACCATGTTCATCCCACCTCCTAAGGGCAGTCTCAGGAGGATTGGGTATTGGAACGGGATTTCCGATCAAGTATCGGAAGGTTTTAGAGGGAAGCCATTGTTTCATACTAGGAAACTGATAATTTGGCGAAGTGGCGTAGGGGTCGACGACAGCTCCAGTGCCATGCGACCAGTGATTGACCCGAGTTTGGCCCCAATTGGCGCCGCCCCCGTGGGAGGAACCAACACCCATTTCCCTCACAACCTTTTCGATAAGAACCCTCAACTGCTTCTCGCTACGACCAACTGTGTTCTCACGGCCTATTTTGGTGAGTTGGCGCTGTTGTTGGTCCATTTGCTCTTGCAATTTGGCTATTTCTGCCTGGCGAAGTTTCTCGTTGTCCTTCCAGTCTTGCTTGATCATTTCAATGATCTGGGGTTTGGCGACAACGATGTTGTCTTTCAACAAATTGGGGAATTTCTTAGCTGTATTATCATCTGCGACTGAATCCAGTTTGACACGATTAGCGGCCAAGAATTTCTCGAAGGCCTTGGCCAATTCCTTCTGGGATGGCTGATTAGTGTTTGGTTTGCCGGATGGGTCTGATGGCGAGTTGTTGATCATATCCTGGATGTCAGGATCTGAGCGAATAATTTCCCTGAGAGGCTCCCATATTTCGTGTGGGATCTGTAATTTGCCATTCTTGTCTTTCTTGACAAAAATTTTATCCGGAAGCCCCTCCTCCAGTTTTGTGATGGCCCCGGTATTGAGTTTGACTTGTTTCCAAACTCGGTCAAGCGTTAACGCCTGATCCTTGAGACGATCTCCAATGTCTTTTACCACACCCGGGCCTAGTCTTTCAAATATGCTATCGATAGGGTGTGCAACCCAGTGAGGTATGGAGAATTCAGGAAATCCGATTGTATATCCGCCACTTGATCTATCTGGGCGGTCCCCGACTTGGTCACCGACTTCGTCGTCAATACCTCCGGTTGGTTTACGGAAGTTGGCAAAAATGGATAGGAGGAGAAGGAGCAAGATAAATGCACCGTATCTGTTGAAAATTCTGGGCCAGGTTAGTTTGTAATCGAAGAAGGGAGAAAATCCTACTTACAATCTCCCGACTTGGAGGAATTGGCGGGCAATGAAGTAAGAGATCTGTCTGAGAGCGTCATAAGTTTTGTGCATCCAAATTGGAAGTCCCCACGTTGTGCCGAGAGGTCTGCCAAAGCGGCGAGTGTTCCAATAATTGTAATTATTCTCGTCTGGTTGACCTTGAACTCCTGGTAGTGAACTTCCTGGTGACTTCCTCCCCGGCGGTTTAGTTCCCGGCGGGTTGCTTGTCGATGGTTTGGTTCCTCCAGTAGGTGGTTTAGGTGGGATAGTGGTGGTCTCTGGCTCATCAGGCTCATCGTCATCATTATTGACGTTTACATCACTAAGGTGTGAGATTGAGGAAGTATCAAAGTTTGTGACCCCAAAAATCTCGTTCTCGGCGCCATAGGTTCTATCGGGATCAACGAAGTCGTTACCTGCACGGCCTCGTCTAAGTCCTCGAGGGGGGCGGTTTGCTGGAAAATAATTAGCTATGCTCGAATGCCGGAAAGATGTGAACTTACAGCCGGCGTCGTCATTATGAGGGGGCAGAATATTCTGGAGAACAGCGCCCAATTGCTGATTAAGATGGCCGCTTCGACCAGTCATGAGTGGAGTGGTATTGGTGCCATATGCTGTGCTTGCTCGTAGGTTGAGCGCAGGGAGCTGGGCATTGCCGGCTCTTCTGGCCGGGCGACGAGAAGTTGTGCTGGCATTCGTTGGTGCTGGGGAAGCAGCTCTACTGCTGGCAGCACGAGTGCTCCTTCGTGTCGACATATTATAGGTTTGATTTAGTCTCTTGAGACTGGCTGGTAGGTACGCTCAGGTCTCTGCTGAATGCGCAGGAGCAATCCTCAGTCTGAACTCAGACGCGTTGAGGTGCAAATTTGCTTGAAATTAGGAGGATCTTGCGATTAAGGTGGAATTGTGATTGTTGAGAGGTGTGATTTGACTTGTGAATTGTCAGTATGAGGTTGCTTGTGGCAATCAAGAAATCATTGTACGATGGAGGAAAAGAGAGAGGCTGAGGAACGCGAGACGCGTCTCTTGTAGGCGTGGCAATAGAGTTTGGGGCTTTTGCAGAATGGGCGACCTACTCCTGTTTATGACGCTATTCGTTCACGACCTCGACGGCGACAACAAAGAGCACAGAACCACCACTACAACCCTTAATTAAATTCACCGCACACAGTCAAATCTGCAGAATCCGCGTCCCAAACGATAGCCCATTCAATGATCCTATTTCTCGTCTCATCGGCAGTCGATTTGTGGTGCTGGGGCGGAAGTTCTGGGGATGCGCGCAAGGTATGGTGGTGAAGCCCTCGAGTCGCGGGACAATGCGCAACAAAAGACGGGACAATGAGATGCCATTTATTGCTAGGGACGGATAGTTCTTGGAAGGGCAACGGCGAGGAATTCCAGAGTGAACACAATAATGTGGGATTTCTGTCGTTTGCAGGGCAAGAAGGGCATTTTTTGTGGTTCGGATGGCCGGTTTGAGGTTGTTTTCATTCCTCGGCCAGATTAAAATCGAGAACAGAGGTGCAGGTGTGTCGCGTTCAACTAACAAAAAATATCCGGGTGGCTGGTGCACCAAGAGCTCATGCCACAAAGAGGCTGAGGCTGAGATGCGTCCCGCAGAAACTATATTCCGTTTCTAAACTGCGCTTTGAATGGATGGCGGGGTCGATCTGTGGATCTATGCGGAATATGGCGGTGAAGAGTGCCAGAGAGATGGGATTATACTTCTTGGAAATGCAAGACAACAGCCATTCTGTGTCGCACAGTATTGTCATAAATAAGTAGATAGTGCAGCAACATAAAACGTAAATTCTCGCCAAAATTCATTTGTTTTCCAATTGCACTCACCAAAAGGATTCAGGATGCATCAGCTCACCACACAACATGACGATAGCTTCCTAGTCAAAAGACCCCTGCAGGAACCCTTCCCTTTTAAAATGGGCGACAGCCCACCCAGCTGAGAACGTTGCCCGCCGTCGCATTGATTTCTCAACATCCCTTCGCAGCAATTGTCACAATTGTCAACTTTCCATCGAACAATCATGGTCGTCGGAACTGTTTTGATCACCGGGTGAGTTTGTTGACACTCCAGCTTGGACCCCTTACCGCATGTTTTGTGGATTCTCAAAGTAGCAGCGTGGAGAAGCTACCCCACCATCGAGCAGACAGAAATTCGAATTTGGGTGGTGCTAATGTAAGATTGCACAGAGGAACCGGTTACATCGGCTCGTTCACCTCTCTCGCGCTCCTCGAGCATGGCTACAAAGTAGTCATCGTCGATAGCCTCTACAATTCCTCCAAAGTCTCGCTCGATCGCATTGAGCTGCTCTGCGGGAAGCGACCAGAGTTCTACCAAGTCGACATCACCGACGAAGAAGCCTTAGATAAGGTGTTTGCTGCGCACCCAGATATCGACAGTGTCATTCATTTCGCTGCTCTCAAGGTATAATCTTCTTTCCAAGTGTTATTGGCGCAAACTAATCAGACCGCTAGGCTGTGGGCGAATCTGGTGAAATCCCCCTCGAATACTACCGCGTCAATGTTGGCGGAACCATCACCCTCTTGCGCTGTATGCTCAAGCACGATGTGCCCAACATTGTCTTCTCCTCTTCTGCGACCGTGTACGGCGATGCGACTCGAGTCCCCAACATGATTCCCATCCCCGAACATTGCCCAATTGGACCTACAAACCCCTACGGACGAACTAAGAGCACAATCGAGCTGATCATCACCGATTTTATTGACGCTGAGCGAAACAATGCAAAGAAGGCCGGCAAGCCATTCGAGAAATGGAACGGTGCGCTGCTGAGATACTTCAACCCAGCTGGATCTCACCCAAGCGGAGTCATGGGAGAAGATCCATTGGGCATACCATTCAACCTACTGCCATTGCTAGGCAAAGTTGCAACCGGACAGCGAGATAAGCTTCTTGTTTTCGGTGACGGTAAGAGCCTTTTTACAGACCTTAACATTCAGCAACTAACACCACCAGATTACCCCTCTAGAGACGGCACCGCCATCCGCGACTACATCCACGTCGTCGACCTCGCCAAAGGCCATCTCGCAGCTCTCAACCACCTCCGCGAAACCAATCCCGGTGTCCGAGCTTGGAACCTGGGTTCCGGCCGTGGCTGCACCGTCTTCGAGATGATCAATGCTTTCAGCAAAGTCGTGGGCCACCCCCTGAAATACGAAGTCGTTGATCGCCGCGCCGGAGATGTGCTAGATCTCACAGCGAACCCAAGCCGTGCGAATGAGGAGCTAAAATGGAAGACTGAGCTTACGCTCGAGGATGCTTGTGAGGATTTGTGGAGATGGGTGAGCAATAATCCCCAGGGGTATCGTCAGGATCCTCCCGAGGCGCTGCTTAAGGCTCTCAAGGAGAAAAAATAAAAATTTTGGCGATGAGTGGGCATTCATGGACATTTTGACGTTTTGGCATACATATCACGAAAAAAAAATGCAGATAAATTTCTTTGCTAGTGAATATATTGTTCCTTCTGCAATTTATCTACTGCTTATGGCTTAAGCAACAGCTTGCCAGTAGTCTTCCGTCCCTCAAGATCAGTATGCGCCCTAGCAATCTCAGAGAGTGGATATGTCTCGTGGATCCGAACGTTAAGCTTGTCCTTGATAATGAAATCAAAGAGCTCAGCGCAGTACTTTTCGAACTCTTCCCTCGTATAGATATAATTGAACAGCGTTGGTCTCAGAACCTTGATATTCTTCGCCCCAAGTCTTGCGATTGCGAGTGGAGGAACTGGTCCAGACTAATTCCACATTAGCTTTCTCCTTTCCCCTTTTCCCAGTACTCCATTTCTCTATTGAGGAAAAGAACAACCACTCACCGAATTCCCATAACTAACAATCGTTCCCTTCCTCCCCACCACCTCAAGATCATTCTCAAACTGATCCCTCCCCGTACTATCAAAAACAACCCTAACCCCCTCGCCCCCCGTAATCTCCTTAATCCTCCCCACAAAATCCCCCTCCTCCTTATAATTCACCATCCACCCCGCTCCATTCTCCTTCGCCAGCTTCATCTTCTCCTCCGTACTAGCAGTCCCGATCACCCTCGCGCCCACCACCCTCAGTAACTGACATAGCCATAAGCCTACTCCCCCCGCAGCGGCGTGCACGAGTACCCAGTCGTCTTTCTGGACGTGGTAGGCTTCGCGGATTAGCGTTAGGGCTGTGAGGCCTTGGAGGAGGGATGCGGCTGCGATGCCGGGTTCGAGGTCTGATGGGATGCTATGGGCCTTTGCTGCTGGGACGGAGGTGTATTCGGCGTAGGCGCCTGTGCCGAGATAGACTACTCGGTCGCCTGTCTTTAAGTTGTAGAGGGAGCCGGGACCGGTTGATATGATTGTGCCTTCTGCTTCGCGGCCGAGGATTTCGGGTTTGGGGGCTGGGTAGAGGCCGGTGCGGAAGTAGCTGGGGGTTAGGTTAGTTTGTGTATTTAGGAGGAGAAAAGGGGGAAGGAAGGGGGAAATACGTGTCAATGTAGTTGATGCCGATGAAATCGTTCTTTACGAGGATTTCACCCTCTTTGGGGACGGGAACTGGTAGGTCGGTTTTCCATTGTAGGACTTCTACGCCGCCTGTTTTCTCGATGAGGACGCCTTTCATTGTTTTGGGTAGGGAAGCCATTGTGCGTGCTATTATTGTTGGAATTGGTCTTCGCTGGGTATGTAAGTGAAGTTGTGATAGTCGATTGAGGGGTCGGAAATTGGTGGTTAGGAGGCGGATTGCAGACATGTACTCCGAGGACTCGAAATATAATATTGCTCCTGCTCGCCGAAGTCGCAGGATGTAAAACTCAATTGAGGTACTTCTGGGGAAGCTTGGTTTCTTATTATAAATCGAAAGTAAGTCGGAGTTGGTCAGCACGCCTTGAGGATGACGTTTGGGGTGAAAGTGGGGTGGGAGCTTGAGGGACGTGCCGAGAGTTGACCCCGCAGACAGGGGTTCGGTAGAAGATTCAGCCCCCTTTTTAGACGACCGCTCCGCTGATTCCTAATATTTGTACTGTATCAACGAATTTGAAAATTCAAAAGCGGCTATTGAGGTATGCTATTTGAATACTCATTACCCTATGTGAATCATAAGTACCGCCGAGATCAGAAGTTTAACCCCTGAAATTTCAGCGACAATTCCTAATCACCGGTTGGCAAAGTGATTGAATTCGCTGCATGCGGCTTTCTGTAAAAGCATTAACTTATCTTATGGAACTTGAAAATGAACAAACTATAAGTGAGTGGTTGGCAATTATTTTTACTCAAGAGAAACTTGTTGTAAGGGACAAGTCAGTCAACGACTCAAAGAGTCAAATTCCGAACTTCAAAACACTCTTCATGACAGTAATTATTTCAATGACAGTGAAGTTCGGAATTCAGTGGCTTTTAGCTCTTCTAGTTAACTTATAGACCTTCCTTAGGTATGAAGGGATACCATTCTCGATGGCTGGAGAAGTTCAAATGCGTGTAGTGCACCCCCCCATAGCTTCTTCAGGTGTCCATTCCTCCAGATAAGCAACTACTTAGTAGTTCGACAGAAGTTTTTAATTACGTTTGACTCCCCTTACCCCATACTTTTTCTTCTGCTATCTTGCATCAAAGCCGCGTCGTTCCTTCCTTTGGTGGGCAAAACTTCGCGGACCGACTTTGAACCCAGCACAATTCAAAACAACCTTCAAGTATTGAAATAAGGAAAACCCTTGACATTCAATCTGATGGTCGAATAGTCAGGAGAAGTTGCGGTCAGCCGGACTTTTCTTAATTCACGATGTGGAGGGCAATCGTGGATTAACTTGTGATAAGCACGGCAGTCATGAGTTGTTCCTTGAGGTGCACAGGCGCTCTTAAAACTTGTATCGAGGACTGAAGGGCCTCTTTAGAAAAGTTTCCTTGGGGAACTTGATTTGGCTCAAATGGAGTCCAAATTCAATTTGTTTTTTGAACCCAGTCATGTGGACTTTTTTCCCCCCCTGCAGTGATGCCGACTGTTACGCGGCGAGTATTTCGTGGTCGAGGAAATTATATTTCAAAGAAAACATATTCACATCCCCCCTCCCCGGTTGCATCTTGGTATTCTGTAATAAGAATTAGAGAGCCATTCTTTGCTCTAGTAAATATGATATATGAGAAGTATTTAAGAATCCGAGCTCAATATTCTCTAGTGAATTTTTGCATCAAGTGAGTCTCATGATTTGCCCTTTCAAGATTCCCACATTCACCTTTACCTTCACCGCCCACTCATACGTTTTTACTCGTATATAATAAAATAAGAATAATATATCCAAAACAAAAATCTCTACGGTCGTGTGGGTCACTGTCATTCACATCTTGCGATGACTCCTCACTAACGATTCTTAGAGCCTGCACCAACTCGGACCAACTCAGATTCCGAGACGAAGATCACCAATCAAATGGGAGATGCATACACTCCTTCCAAAGCTTCGGCTTCACTGCTCTTCCTTAGCAGTATCTGTGTCTGCGGCGCCGTCCGCATACAACTTGTAGGTATCAATCTTAGCTTTCCCTTACGTTTTCCCGCTCAATCTCCTCTCTTGTCTTTTCTTTTTTCTTTTTTCCGGTGTGGTCTCAGGGTTCAAAAGGCCCTTAATTCTTTTTTTGTTCCTCGTATTATGTACGACATCTTTTATTTTGATTTCATGTCAAGGCCACGATTTGAGGTTTCAACTTTCATTTTTTTAACTTCAGTCCATGCACTGTCTATAGGTTATTTGGGATTCCATATTATGCCTCATTCTCTTGCGTCATGCGCATTTTTATCTTCCTCCTCTAGATGCCTACACCCGACCCCGCATTCATCACCGCAAAACTTTCAGTCCACGCAGCAGTAAAAGATCTTCTAAGCTAGCCTTGATAATGATTGCAAAAAACCAACGGCTTTTCAGTAAGGGATTGGAGTAACCAATTAGCTCAAGTAATGTATTATTCCTTCTTATATATTGCTAGAATAGCGTCATCGACCTCATAACGCCAACAGAGCAATATTCTATTCCTCCTCGTCCGCTGTCGGCAAGGACATTTCTGGTCTGGATGAAGTTCGAGGTTCGGGACGAGAGATTGCAAAACAAACTACGGTACAGCAAAAGCATTCTAATCATACACTGCTTCTATTTATGCAAGCAAGCCAGCCGAAGTGAGAAGTGAGTAGTGATTTCGCATATCCAGGGCCCACTTAGGCTCGCTTAATATCTGCATCAAGAAAGGGGCAAAAAAACAACATCCTCATGGCTACAGTCGAGATTCAAGGATATAGAATAAGGGAATTGACTTACAGTAGATTGCCAAGTTCGAGAAGCCGAAGTCCGAAGGGTGATGAGAAGTCCAAATCCAAAGAAGCAGTTTCCAGAAGCCGAAGTCCAAATGGTGGGGGTATGTCCAAATCCAAAGAAGAAATCCAAAGAAATCCAATTCCAAGACATAGTCCGAGACAGCCCAAAAGAGCTGGAAATAAAACAGCTTAAAAAAGCCGCACATAGTATACAGAATGGCTAAAAAACCATTAAGTAGTTTGCGTAAAAACGCATTGTTCCAGAAAGTACCGCATGGTGAGGACTATTAAGTATTGTTAGTTGATTTCGAACACCGCGAACTTCGGCAAATCGACCATCCAGCCATGAGGAATTGATTGGCATATTATCTTAATTTAATTCATAACGAGCAAGTATTTTACTCGGCAAGGGACAATTCACATTTTGAGCAAGATGCGCATTCATTTTAATAGCTCAAACAAAGTCTAATTGACAGCCTTATTGGAATCAAGTCAATCATCAGCCAGCAGCTCGCAGACTCTAACAACCGAAACTTCAATTCTTTTCAAGGTCTGGCAATCGACATTCCATTCTTCATCTTCTAATGCAGACATCGAAGCAAGATTGCCTCAAACAGTAGCAGCTGGTCCCAAAATCCCATAATCGATCCTCAAGCTCTCAACCACCAACCCCGCATTCTCAAACTGAAAAACATCCGCAGCCGCCAACTTCCCAAGCCACTTCTCATTCGTCTTATTGGCGCACGCCTCCGCAAGAACATCCAAATACACCTTAAACGGAGCCCATCCGTTCCCTGGATTCTTCGTCGATACAGGGCCCGTGAGAGCATTAAACCCAATATTCGGATCATTCGTCGCGCTCGTGTTTATCGCCCATTCACAATTCGCTTTCAAGTCCATAATATACTCTTTTTGCACAAGTACATCAGTTCTATTGCCAGAACGCCCCAGATGTCCACCGATATAATGATCGAAATCGTATTCGAGGATCTGGTCATGTGCTTGGAAGAAGCCGGGGAGGTTTTTGGTTTGGCCGAGTAGTGCGAATGGAGTCCAGCCGGGGAATACGACGTCGATTAGAATGAGGACTTTTTGGATGGGAGCGTAGATGAAGATGTTGCCCGTTACGTGGGCGTCTCCTTTGTATGCCAGCTCCAAGGTCTGGTTGCCGACGTGCAAGTTGTAGGTGTCTCTGAACGTTACTTTTGGGACTGGTCTGTTGGCGTCTGGTGTCATCTGTAATCGTTTTGCGGTGTCGATGTGTGCGATTGTCGTTACTTTGTCTCCATAAATGAAGACACCCCCGATGTGGTCGGCGTGATGGTGGCTGTATATTACGTGCGTGATAGGTAACGAGGTAATATTTCCGATGGCCCAGAGCATTCTGTGGCCTATTGTGGGCGGGCAATCTACCACGATGACTCCTTTGGTAGAGACGAGAAAGAATGCTGCGGTGTGTCAATTCAAGCTCAATTTCTAAAAGGAAGAAGTTTGTTAACCTTGGTAGTTGCTCTCGGTCACCATGTAGGCGCCTTTGCCGAAGCTCTGGACTCCATAACCACCAGGACCAATTGGAATACTTGCAGCGGATGGTGGTATAGGCGCAAATTGAGGAGCTCTGTCGATGGTCCGACTGTGAAGAGGATGAATTCCACAAGCAATAATACTACTGACAAATAGGAGCACGTTGGAGACGCTATAATAAATATGCATGTTGGTTGATTTCCCAATAACTTTTGAGACTTCTGAAAATGCTAGATTTGAAGGCGCTGATAAATTAACGGCAATATGGGAAGATATTCAAGCTTTTATGCCCAAATCCCAACGTAGCCCTCACGTTCTTCTTGCTGATGTCGTGTTTATAAGCCAGCGAGTTCTTCGAGCCCACCTACCATCCCTCGGCAGCAACGGCATGGAGAAAGTAGACTCGGCCAATATCCATCCAAGCTTTGCGCCCCGTATTGTTACTCCTTGGTACAAAGTGCTGCCTGCTCGGAGACATATGCAGGCACACAATATCTGGCCGGCTGATTTGATGAATATTACTTGATGATTTGTTGACGGTCGATTATCAAGCTTCCTGCACGCATGTGGCGCCGCCGAGAGCAGCATAGTCAGCAATTTTCTTGGCGGGTAGTGAGGGGTCGTGTAACGTAGAAGCAGAGAGTGCTTGTCAGAAACTGCATAAAAGGAAAAAGAAAACCATGACGGCGATATTTAAGGTTTGAAGTATGAGGTTTCCTAGAAAATTCACTTGCAATAAGATTAAAGCTGCGAGGAGCGAGAATCATTAACTCCAGCAAGCGAGCTTAAATTCGCCTAGTCGAATCGCTTATCATCGGACTCCAGAGGCTACACGAAGATGATTACGAATGGCTAGTGTAAATTACATATAAACAAATCGATGGAATGACAACATAAATTGAAGAATGGGTCCACTTCTAACACCCACTGGCAAGTGTTGTAAGTATAATAGAGGGTTTGGAAAGCAGAAAATGAACGGCTTGAAATAATTCAAGTGATTTGATCATTTACAATCCAACTATGGTTATTCCTATCCGGGTATATCGTGGGCTCACCCAAATCTTGAAAACTCCAAAACTTGTCCATCTTACAACGCCTTTTCACTTTCCGTGATGCTGCCTCGCGGACTTTCTTGCTTCGCACCCTCCCCACTGAGGCCTACTTGCGTGCTTTGCCTCCTCCCAAGTTGCGGCATCGAGCTTCCAACCCCTGGCAAATTGGAAAGTCGCATCGGGCTCGTATCTCTTGCTAAAATTCCCGGGGGCAATCCTAGCGTCGGAATGTTCGAATCTAGCATGCTGCCAACAAGCGGGCTTCGGAGATTCGGCGGCGTAGCACTAGGCGGCGTTGCCCGTTCCAAGACTTCCTTATAGAACTCTTCGAGGAGTGTTGCGCTGTGACAGAATGCTTCGAGTTCCAGTTTGATTGTCTCGGGGGTGGTGACATTAGCTACTTTTGATCCCGCAAGACTGGCCCCCAAGACGTCAGAAGCGGCACGCAAAACAGGAGAGGCAATACTGTTAGTAGCGCGAAGCATAGGTGAGTTCATAGGGCTTGGCTTGTCTGGGTTGGCACCATGGCCATGCACGGCAGATGATATACGCGTGTTGCGTTCATGATCAATCTTGACATACCTGTCAGACTCTCTTGCTGCCGCTGTTCGGTTATTGTAAAGCCGATTTGCCAGAAGTAGGAAGTTGCCGTCGTCTGTGATCTGTGCCAGTAGAACCCCAGATCTGTGGATGTATTGCGAGTACTTAAAATCCGGCTTGCCCCAAGAATAAGTGACATCGACATTGCTTGGAAAGTTCCGTGCTGCTTCGATGTCTAATACGAAGTTGAATTTCTTCATTATGGCCTTCTGATAATAGTGCCGACTGGCGGGAGTTGGTTGAGCTTGCGGGACGAAGGAACTGACGTCGAAATAAGTATTGGGCTGTTGATCCGGTGGCGGAACAGCGAGTTCAATTATATACGGACTCCTAAAAGGATGAACAGATGTTATAGAGCATGCCTCACCAATAGGAGCTTCGACAAGCCTCAAGCCAAATCCCTCTGCAGTTCGAGCCCAGGTTTCTATTGCATCTTCGATTAATTTGGCGGTGACACCCATCCAATCAATGCGAATGTGATAGCAGTTATCGGGATTGTGAAGTCGGTCGTAGTGTAGATTGATCCGCTCGGGACGATAGGAACGCCGGCGATGATCCACGTCATACTTCATGGAATTGCTCAGTGCAACCCTTGGTTTCTTCCCTCCGCCTGCAGTTGTTGGGGTAGTCGCCCCAGAATCAGAAGATTTTTCTTCGTGGTATGAACTAGAACTGGACCTCTCAGGCCTTGGAGATTCGCGAGTCATGATTTCTGACATTGGTGTGGATGGTATCGAGTTATCGCGACGTCTCGAACCAAACCAAGCACTTCGACTCTCGGGGCGTTGCTTTGCATGTTCTCCGGCGACTCGATAGAAGTAATTGCCGTCTCTGAAAGGATGGCGGTTCTCAACATGAACAAAAATACCCATATCCTTTTCCCTTTCCTTGCCTGTCGCTTCCTTCTCCTTGATCCGTTGCAAGTCATCTTTTATCATCAGCAAGTTGCCAAGCTCGACAGCTTCTTCTCGGGTATCAATATCCTCAAAGTTCTCGATTAACCATGTTGTCATGTCAGACCCAATAAAAGAGTTGTAATGAAACCTCCAATGCCACCGGCGACTTGCTATTCGAACTCCTCCACGTTCGAAGGGGGCTTGTATCGCTTCCACGAGGGCCGCAATATCCAGCTTGTCTTTGCGGAAACGCTCTGTTTCCAGTAATTGCCCACGTTTTGCTCTAGGCTCACTCATCTCAACGAGAGGGAGAGTTTCAAGTTCTGCTGTGACAACGACAGATGGGTCTTCTGTTTTATAGACAATGTCAAGAGGGTTTTGATCCTTTGTCTTGCGCGCGGCGAGACTTTGAAAACGACGTTCGGATGGAGTGATAACCCTGTGGCGTTGCCATGTCTGGGTAAGCTTCTTGATTCCCTCCAACCTAATCTCTTCTTCATTATCTTCGCCTTGGCGTCTTTGTGGCTGTGTTGGCCGTTCAACGGGTATCAGGACGAAGCGTGCGCGCCAGAAACGCAGATTTTCAGACATCTCATCGTCAAAACCTGCGATAAAAGCATCCACGTAGTTCCAGTTGTATTCATCCCGGGGCCTCCCCAGCACCACCGGGCGAGATTCATATTTCTCAGCCAAAGTGGTTCGAATTGCTGGATTATAAACAGCTGGAACGACAACGCCAGGACTGCTGCCCGTTGAAGCAGTCGGCTTCCGTACGAACATGTTCACTTCAACTTCGCTTTCATCAACACATGATAGCTGGTGTATGATGTTTCCCATGGACATAAAAACGCTCGAACCATTCTCCGCAATGTGATCGCGATCAAATACGTTGGCTATTTTCAGTGATTTTTGGCCAAAGGCTTTGGCAACTGCTGAGCCCACTACAATCTGAAAGCCTTGAGATAGACGTAAGCCGATCAGCTCTCGGAGAAAATCTTCCCTCGCCTTCGGAACTTCGTTGAGCTCGTCCTCGGCATTTTGCGCTATATTGTACGGTTTTTGCTGGTACTCGGTATCAAGTTGGTATTTGGTCGGAAAATATTCAGTGGTCAATGGCACTGATGCCGGCGAACACAAAGACTTCCACTTCATGGATCTTGTACGCAAAGGCCGGGGGAATACATGTTGCCAGCGTCTATACTGGCTTGGCCCAATGACATCGTTGGCAGAAGGGTTCGACGGATTCAGCACACTGAGCCAAGGCGACAATGCCGTGGTGGGTGAAAGTGTTGCAGGAAGTTCGGGGACGGATCCAGCCAATAATTTCGAGGTGTACAGTTTCTGAGCGTCATCATGCCTCTTGGATTGAAGGGTACCTCCACCTCCACCTCCACCGTTACCAGAGCCGTCAGGGCCTTCAAAAAGCGACCCAAGCATTGATCGGGATTTGAACTGATTAGTTGAGTCAAGCGATTGAAGGGCGCTCTTTATAGTCATAGGTTTACTCCCTTCGGCCTTGTCAACTTCCCCAGTGTCCACTTTCAACTCAGGTGGTGGAGTTCCAGCTTGCTTCTTCGACTTTTCGCTCTGCGAGGATGGAGGCCGATCTTGAGACTGGACTGCCGCAGAATTGAGCAAATGATTTGCCATCGTGCTACTGCTAGACTTCTTTGACTCCAGTGCTTTGACAGTGCCCGAGTTTGGCTTGGGCGCGCTGGCATTCTCTGTTTGTATCTCTGCTGTTGCAGCTTTTGGCGCCGCAATTCCAAATCCATGCTTACCAAGACTAATCTGTCGTCCAAATTTGGGGGGCCGGAGAGGAGACATCTTTGTATTCGTTTGGGCTGTCATGGTGCTGCTCACGCTTTCTTTTCTTGGTTTAATTTTCTCTTCGGTGTCCTTGGAGGAGTGCACGTCTTTCTCTATCGTTAAGCTCCCCTTTACGTTAAAGCTCTTTGGGGCGTTCCGGTCTCCGTTGAAAGATGTTCCAAAAACCTTGGCGTCTTCAGCAAGGATCTTTTTGGCCGCTTCCTCGCTCCCAGTCTTAAAATACCGCTTGCCATCAATGTTCTGTCTAGTCCCAGGATATTGTTCCAAAAGCTCGGAGACTGTTGTATCAAATGTATCCAACGCCTTATAGAGAGTTCTTTCTTGAGACGAAGAATGCCGATCTACTTGGGGCTTCGAGGGGCCATTGACGAACTCCGAAAGACTCGAAAGAACCTTTTCCCTTGCAACTGATGTCGAAGTCTCTTTGGCACAAGTAGTTTTGGTAGCTCCCGGGATTACTTCAGGCCCTATTACCATCTGAGGGAAAAGTGCATCATGCTGCAAAGGCGCTACAGCTATTTCTGTAAGGACGTTTTCCATGACACTCGCCATTTCCATCTCGTACATTTTACATCGAACCTCAAAGTTCCGGGCCTGTAGGGTGTGCTCTCTCTTGAGGTACCTATCTATCGATTTGGCCGAAGGGTTTCCAAGGCCTATATCTTGGGATGCCCCTGTCCAGAAGGAAACGTCAATCCAGTGAGGAATGGCATATGACCATTCGCTTGGCGGGTTGGACACAGGATATGACCCAGGGCGAAGACTGCGGTCATGTATCGAACCTTTGATTGGCGATAAAGACTCGTTCAGTGAGGAAAAACTACTTCCATACATGGGTCCAGTTTGTCGAGGGGTACTGTCTTCACTTCGGAGAGATTTGATATGCATAGCTTCTTGGAATGCGCCGTATTGCGGATTTCGGTAGCGGAACAGCGGAACTGAGTGCAGAGGCATCTTTGGCAAGCACACAAGATCAATTCCGATCCCATTACCGATCAGAGTTTCCGTTGTCAATCGAAGTGTTTCGTAGTCCACCTCAAAGAGACCAGGTGAAGGAGTGATGACCACAACAGAGATCCCAGTCCGCATAAGATCTCGGTCGATATAGTCATGCGCAAACTGGGAAGAAGCTAGATTGATCGCTTCTAGAACGTTGCCATGCATTGCCAGAGATGGCTCGGCTTCAATACGCGTGCCCAATGCACCTCTCGTGCTACCATCTTGTGAAGTAGGCGCTGAATCACTTACGATCTCAACACGGTGCATGGATATATCTCTTCGGAAGAACTTAAACTCGCGTTTCAGTTGATAGAGAATCGTGGTCCAAGACCCACTGGCCATCTCACTCACTACAACACGATAAAAATCTTTGTAGGGTTTCTTGCTGCCATCTGCCTGGATGCCTGTATGATAGGCGATATCGTGTGTATTTGTTGCCAGCTCTGAAGTGATGCCTGTATCGTATTCAACCCTGGTGAAAAGAACGATACTCACCAAATGCTTTGCTTTGAGAGAAGCCCACTTCTTGAACAGGGCTGGAAGGAAGCCATTAACGACTTTGTTGAACATGATTTCGCCTGACCCCTCGGAATCAAAGTCCCACATCTCTCTGGACATCTGGATAAACAACACGTACCGAGCCGACTCGCTCCGGAAGATGGGTTTCGTGTTCGTGGATACGAATGCAGATTGCACCTTGCAGCCCTCCACGTATATAGACGTCACATGGGCTTTGATGCTACCAATAAACAGTATCTTCTGGCCTTTGAACACCGTCTTATTGGAAAGCTCTGCGAGGGCCAGTCGCCACATATCAGAGCGAGAGAGGTACTCATCTTTGAACGAAAGCTCAATATGAGACGCAGAAGAAGTATTGGCATCAGTCTATAGATTTCTGTTATCAGTGTTTCTTTTGCGCGGGGGACTGGCCTACTTACTGTACTAACAAGGACTTGGGAACGGTGTTTGAGGCAAAATAAATCCGCAATATGCTTCGCTACGGATATTTCTAGAGTTGGCTGCTTCGCTTTCATCTCCTTAGACATCGTCTGAGCAATGAACAGATACCGCTTCCCAATGTCGGAGTCACGCCTGACACTGCCATTGACGGTACCAGGACTCTCGGAATTCGAATTGCTTCTTTGCCGGTGCATCGGCGTAGAAAGAGTATCGCCATCCTTTCTAGACGTCTGGGGTTGGTCCTGAAAGTCACGAACTCCTGGCTCAGCCTTCAACGCCAGAACTCCCATCAACTCCCCTGGCTTCACGTCTGGAAACAAGTCGAGGTCGAGTATAACATCATCTTTGGAAAAAGCTTCCTCATGGACCCAGAGAATGCATTTCTTCTCGGTGGGGAGTTTTACGGCAACGGGATCATTCTGGACCGTACTGGCATTAGAAGCAGCCGTATGAGGGCGACTGATGCCCTCTGAGGAGCCATTGCTGACGTGCCGAAGATGAGATGCCCGCTGGGTCCCGCGCCGGGGAGTTGGAGTGGAGGGCGGGAGGGTTGACATCGAATGAGCCTTGAGCCTTGAGCCTAACCCTCAGGCAAAGGATGGATCAAGTCATGATGAATATGTAGTGGTGAAGTTTGAATGTTCTCGCCCAGTGTCCAGTACCTAGGTATCGAGATATCTCATCCTCATCCCAGCCCAAGCTATGCTCTATGTACCACCCGAAAGAGGAAAAGCGTGGAATCGGCGTTTTTTCACTGCAAAACCCCGACGTGGGGGCTTTGGACATCGAGCTCAGAGGAAAAAAGTTCCCAACCGGTGAACACCAAAGTGCAATTCAGTACAGTAATATTAATCTGGAAATCGGCCACCATCGCAAATGCCTTGAAAAGATGTCGAAGAGGTCCGCCGAGGACGTCCAAGATGGCAACCAGGCCTACCTGAAACGCCAAAAAATATCGAATCCCGCTGTGCCCAAGAAAACTGGCCCACCAACTGAGATTCACTCTGCAAAGCAGCTGCGCCAACTTCTAGCTTTTGATCAAGACAGCGGTCGGGCAAAGCATGGTAAGTGCGACAGACAGACATCTCGAGAGGCATGCATGCTGACCCATCCCAGCAATCGATTCCTTCAAGGCGTTTCTAGATACCATTGCCGATCGAGAAAATGACAACGGCTACCAAATTTCGATTCTCAAAGACTACCTCGAGGCAAGCAAGTTGCAGGAGGAGGATGACAAGCCTGCGACGTATTTGCCCGAACTTATGCAAACATGGAGTTTCGCGTCCCAATCGAACTACGAACTATTGCTGTCAGCAATCCCCGCCGTGCTTGCAGTGTTGCTCAGAACGCTGTCAAATATCCTCGAATTATCGCAAGATGGCCTGGGAATTTGTCGAACTCTCCTCCAGAGAAGCCATCTGGAGCTCATTTCGCGAGGTCTGACTGTCACCAAGGGGAAGACATTCATAATTTCACCAGTGTTGCGACTTCTAAAGGAAATTAGCACCTTCGACGGCGGAGCAATGACGAAACAGCTCTTTCGTGCACGAGACCATACGCTCAAGGGTTTGGCTCGCAATCTTCATCTACGTGTCACTAGCGAGGAAGTAGAGGATAGAAAGAAGCCATCTGTGCGAACCAATGCTGCTCGACTTTTGCTATCAGTATTCAAGTACCTGCCTGCAGAGGGAAAGCGGGAACTTCTCAATCAGCGGGATATCGTCACGGCGGTGACTAAGGACATCAAAGATGATCCACCCTTTTTGATCTGTGAAATTTTGGAGGGCTTGAAGACTTATGTTCTCCAGGACGAAGAGCTCCCAAGAGAGGCAAAATCCAAGCTTATGAATGCCACCTCTTTGGGACGTATCGCGATGTTGTACGGATACGACGTGCCCGATGAGGAGCTAATTAAAGCAAACAAGTCTGTGGATACCGTTGCGCACGAATTTCTGGTGCTGGCGTGTATGTCTCCTGAATTGGGAGTACTCAATCGTCAAGCGGGCTTCTATCCTCGGGGCATCGATCCTGACGACGCAGAAGACTTTGATCATGATCAGACACTGCTTGACCTAGGCCTTGATAGCGTCGAATGGATGGATAAGTTCACGGATAAAGTTCCTGTTCGCAACACTATTCTATCAGATTTCGTTCAAAATTTGCGGCCTTGGTCCAACGCTAAGCAAAGAGAATTATTGATAGCAATATTTTCAGCTGCACCTGAATTGGTCGCAGAGTTTTTCTTCACTAGAAAGTCATTTTCGTTCGACCCTAAATTGACGGCAACGTGGATTGGGTATTCGGCATTCCTCTATTCGAGCCTACAGCTACCAATCCCAAAATACTTCGGGCACCAGCAACGGTACGCAAGGTTACCGCCACCTCCATCCATAGTCTTGGAAAGCATTCTACCTCAACCGCTAAGCCAGAAAGTTCTGAGGGCTTGCCTAATACAACCACAGAAGTTGATCACCTTTTTTGCAATCAGGATTCTCTGTATTGCATTCAAGAAATTTCAGACTGCGTTACAAATGTATCAAGAAGCAGCAGCTGGATCCTCATCGCTGTGGGCCCAAGCAGCGGCTTCCTTGACGGATGCCTTCTCCAAAAGATGTCCATCAACCAAGGACGTCATTCATGTTTTCCGGAATATGGAAAATACAGATTTACTACAGAGAGAAGCGGCTACGAGACTACTTGTTTTGTATTACGAAGTCGTCCCAAACATAGCACTAGACGCCAAGTTTGACGTATCGGGAGTTCTGACACAGAGACTACATGATATTGAGGTGTTGCAATTATCTCTGGAAGATCGTTCCCTGTGTGCAATGGAGCTGGAGAACCTCTTTCAATTTGCCCACTCCTCACCAGGTATGCGATGGTTCTCAAAAACAGATGGGCTTCATATTTCTCCATATTTGGCGATGTTGAAACTTTCCGCAGAAGCACCTGCGGACGTGCCATTGTTCAAGTTAAACGCTGTTCTCACATCAGTAACGGAGGAGAATCAAATTCTCCAAACAGAAACATCAATCTCTGCATTGGAATCATTCGCCTCTGCACTCATAGTTCTCCACGGAACGGCAAACGCATCTGGTGTGTACGAGTTTCTGGACAACTGTATTTCGCGCTGCGCCTCGAAACCGATCAAGTATATCTTCGCGTTGGAGGAAGTCAATGCAAAAGTTCACCACGCAGACGATAAATTATCTCCATTCAGCCTACTTACACTGGCCATCGCGGAGCAATGGCCATTCATAGTCAAATCAGCAGATGACTCGGTATTGCAAGAAATCGCCCATTTCATTGCTCGATTTCTAGCGACTCTTCTCAAAATAAAGGAGGATAAGAAAGTCATCAAATATGTGATACAACAGCTGAAAGAAGCAATCACAGAAAATTCGACCATACTAAGTACCATTGAAGGGACTCGCAAATTGGTCGACACTGTTGTAGTTCCTGAACGCAAAAGCAAATCCTCGGCGAAAGTGGAGAAAAACACCAAAATCGAAGGACCCGCGGAGTCAAATAGTGCAGACTTGTCGGCAATGATTCTCGAGGACACCGAACCTCGGGTTGAAGACAGCAGTTCACTTGTGAAATGGGTAAATAAGGATATCGAAGAGGTAATTGAAGGTGGCCATGCTGCTTCATTGATCATGCTCTTGTCATCAGAGCTAGTAGGTGTACGAAAGGAAGCAGCCACGAATCTTTCCAAATTCGCTGCGAAATTGAAGGAGTCAGCTTTCGAAGAGAAAGATCAGATCTGGCTCCTGCTTTGCGAAGTAGTGGAAACTGCGAGAAAATCCATCGACCAAGAACCTCTTCCGACTGTGATCTCGGCATTCGCTTCGCATGCGATATCGGTCCTGAGCGATCCCCTACACAAGCTCTATCCTAAAATCAACCATTTCCTTTCACAGGGTCCAACATGGGAAGTCGACAAGATTCCGTTGATGTTCAAAATCCTCGACGAACCTCCTAGTCTGGACGATGCATATTACCAAGAAACCAACTGGCTCTTGACATACATGCTTGCCGGTCTCCGCTCACCAGCAGACATGGCTATATATCGTAAGAGACGGGTTTTCGAGAAGCTTTTTAGCATTTGGAATAATATCTATCTGGCTCCAGGTGTACGAGAGAAGATATTAAGAATCTTGTTTCGGGCTACCACTATTGAAGGGGGTAGCGCTACTCTCATCACAAGGTTCAGCACCATGACTTGGGTTCAGGCGCAAGTTGCATTGGGTACTGGTATGTCGCTGAAGGCGCTGATGGAGAAAATACTGGAATCCTCTGATCACCAGTGGGTCAAGAAGTATTCGAAAGGTGTAAATTTCAATGCTATGAAGGGCGATACAATGAAGTTCTAGTAGCGTGAGAGATACCCAATAGTGAATAGCAGCGTTAATTATGAAAATATTCCCATCAAACCTCAACATGACTTTACTGCAAATTCACATGCCGTCTGAAATTGAACATAACTGTGAACTTTCGAAACATTCAAGGCGCAATTCTATCAAAGCTCCATAAAGACACGGACCAACCCTGAAATAGAGGCTCTGAACCGACCTGCTACGCTAGGTAATTCTAAATGTAAGCTAGCCTGCCTAGGGCCAAAGCGAGGGGCCTTGCTTCGACATCAACGACTTGAACAACTTTATCAACAACAACCCAACGTCGCCGCCTCTTGATGTCTAATTGACTGTCATAACCTCTTAATAATTACCATTTCCCTTATCGATCCACCTACCCTCACACCAACCGCCGTTAACGCTGTCAAATATCTGCCGTTAATTCGTCCCGCCTCCTTTTGCACGCAGCACGCACACGAGAGCGGGCTTTTGCGCCTCGCGCTCTGCCTTCCCTGAAGACAAACCCTTGAGAGGGTAGTTGCCTCACACTACTGCGCATATCTCTTCCTGATCAGAACGCGACCTCTAGATCTCCAAAGACACTCGTATTCACCTACCCCGACATCAGCCCTCCCTTACTCGAATCACCTTTCCCTCCCCCATCTGTCTCGAGCCGCACACCACTCGAGCTAGTCTCAACTTCGACAAAGCTAAATATTGAATGCGACATATGTGTCTAGCCATCCATACGAGGCAAATAACCCTGTGCCAGACGCAATGGCAATCAGATATACCCCCGATGAGTTGATGTACCTGAAGGACTCGCCCTTAGTGGTGAAGCCTCCCAGTCTTCCCCCAGCAGAGCAATGGATGGGGTAAGCTTGATAGGCTTCTTGCATATCGAGAGTCATCTGCTAACACATGATAGACCACCTGCAGATTCTACTCGTAACTCGACAAGACCTGAGCCCACGAAGAAAAGTGACTCTAACTTGCTTCTAGATCAGTCAAACAGACGCCCTGTTGCTGAGCGACATGTTTCACGCAATAGCGCCAGTAAGCTCTCCAAATTTTCTGTCTAAATCTCTATGCTGACATCCTGCAGACCCAGAAGATATCATTTTAGGCCCTCCCAAAACCTCGTTCATGTCAGCTACGTCTATACGAAATGCCGGTAAACCCTTCGATTCCACAGATCGGCAACCTGTTCGCGATTCTGAGTCTCGATTTAATTTCCGTGGTGGCAGAGCTGGTGACGGCGATAATGATCGTACTCGAGATACTCGAAATAATGCACTACGCGTCCGACGTGGGGATGGAGACCAGGACAGTGATGGATGGAGTACCGTGAAACCCCGCAAGAGCTTTGGCAATGAGGGTGCTGAGAGATTCAATGGGCGCATGGGCTTGGACAGACACAAGGACGACAGGAGATTTAAGGATAGAGAGGAGCGTGACACGAAAGACAGACCTCAACGGGGATTCGATACATTCTCCCGAGACAAGGATGGTGATCATGATCAAGAGCGCGAAAGAGACAATCGCAAGAATGGAACTGGCCGTGGTCGAAATGAACCTTCCTGGTTCAAAGACAACACTGATGCTCCGCCCTTGCCAAGAGAACGTCAAATCAACGGTGATAGATTGGCCGATCGTAGCAGAGGATGGAGAGAGAAGGACCGCGAAGACAGGAACGACAGAGTCGGCGAAAGAACAGAACGAGGTGACCGAGGCGACCGAGGCGACAGAGGCGACCGCCGTTGGGATAGGGACAGGGAACAGCGTCAAGAGCGGGAGCCCGAATGGATGGCCGAACCCGAGGAGGAGAAGAATCAGGCACATACTCAAGAGGACTTTCAGAAGTGGAAAGAACAAATGCAAGGGAAGGATAAGACTGGAGCTGCCAAGACCTCTGTTGAGGAGCCTTCAGTCAACCCTAATGCAGGCAGTAGCTTTTTTGGGCTGGAGAAGCAGAAAGTTGAAACACCACTCGCTATTGAAACAGGGCCCGATAAATTCTTCGGGAAGTGGGCTGCTACTCCAAGCCAAGAACCATCGCCAGACTCTGGTGTGGAGCCAAAGAAAGAAGGTGTTACAAAGGCGAAGACCACTGGAAAAGCCTCGAGGTTTACCTCTTTCTTTACTCCGCAAGAGGAGCCTGCTCGACGACAGACAGAGCCTCCGCCAGCTATGCCATCACAACCCCCAGGTGGTTTAGAAGGCTTGTTTCAGACTAACAGCAATGCCCCAAATCAAGAGAAGGAAGCCTTCGCAGCTTTACTTCGAAAGCTCCATCAAGGCACTGGCTCCACGCCTCCAGCAAATGTTGTAATGCAACCCAAGCCACCTGCTCCTGAAAAGCAACAACCCAATCCGATCTCTTCGCCGGAGCCCTTTCAGCAATATCGCACTGAACGCCCGGAGGAACAGCGGCCAAGCACGCGCAACTCGCAGCAAGCCCTTCAAGACATGCTTAATCAACGTCAAATGGCGGGGAGCCAACCAGCTGCCAGACCAGAGCAAATGTTGCAAGAATTGGTTGGACAACGTCAAAATGCTATCAGCCAGTCTTCTGCCCGGCCGGATCAGCCAAGCCGCAATAGCAACACAGATTTCCTGATGGGTCTTATGCAGAGTGCTAAGGCAGCACCAGAGCCTCAGAGGTCCGAATCACTCCTTTTGAGAATGCCACCACAACAGAAGTCGGTGGATCGACAAATGGATCGTCAACTACAGCAGCAATTGATTGAGCAGGAGATGCAGCGAGAAGCAGCTCAGCGGGAGCGCAGTACATCACAACGCCAGGCCCGACCACCGCCAGGATTCTATGATGATCCATCAATTTACCAACGTGGGCCGCCTCCACAACATGAAAGACAAGCTGGCAATCCACCGCAACCGACCCAGATCCTGCAGCGTCCGCCTCCCCCTCCGGGTCTAGAACTAGGATGGGATCGTGCTGCACAACTTCCTCCTCCGCAACATCGAATGAATCAAAACATTCCACCACCACCTGGATTGGCTGGCGGTCCTAATCGCGCTATGCCTCCACAACAACAAATGTTTCCTCCCGGATTCCCGATGGGCAACTTTCCCCCAGACATGATCCCCCCTCCACGAAACTTAGGCGGCCCGATGCAGCCACCTCCAGGCTTTTTCAACGGTGGTCCGCCCCCAGGATTCTTGCCACCAGGCATCAGTGGATTTCAAGGTCCAGAAGGCATGGCTTTCGGTGGACCCTTTGAAAACAGGGGACCTCCTCCTCAGGGCGCCTTCCGACGACAGTAGATGGCAGACAGCGTGGACTGACAGTGAGCTTGTAACTATATAATGTTAGGAAGTTGGCTATGCTGAGAGCTTAGTCGAAAGACAAATGAGAACAAATCACTGTCAACACTGATGGCCCACCGACGAACGTGACAAACATGTAGGACGATATCAGGTGAGTAATCAAGACGTGTGCTCGGTCAACCTTCCCAAATGTGAGACGGAAGAACCCCCATTCCTGCGCGCAAATTCCCCGCCAACCCCACACTTTGCCTCCTGCGGGGATGATTTCCATTCCCAATGAGGCAATTGATCTGAGGTACGTGAGATGGATTGGCTACTTGGTACTTGCAGCATCAAAATCATGACTCGACCATAATTAAAAGAATAGGTAAGTGACATCGGTATCTTTCGGGCATTTTTCTATTCTCATTTATAAGTCACCTTGTTCCCCATTCTTCCTTTCCTGTCCTCCATACCGCTCACCATGGGAATTCTATCACGAAAATCAGCCACCAAAGAGGCATCCCAGAATATTTCCCCCAATCCTTCAGACATTGAGCAAGGAGACAGCAAAGCAGCCGCAGTCCACGCCGAAACCCTCTCACCAGCCCATACATCCACGCACCCAAAATGGCACCTCTCCTCCAAAGCCGCAGACGGCGATACCGCTCTCGCATTATTCAACAACCCGGATGAGCTACACGAAGCCATCTCTCCAGCCGATCAACGCGCTCTGCAATGGAAAATCGATCTCATGATCTTGCCGTACCTGGCTGTCTGCTACATGTTCTTCTACATCGATAAAACAACGTTGAGTTACGCGGCGATTTTTGGGATTAAGGATGATTTGAAGCTGCATGGCACGGAGTATAGTTGGTTGAGCAGTATTTTTTACTTTGGGTTCTTGGCTTGGGCTTGTGAGTCTCATTTAAAGCGTGGGAAGGAGGTGTACTGATTAGATACAGTTCCTACGAATTTCATGATGCAAAAATTCCCTATTGCTAAGTATTTGGGGATCAACATCTTCGCGTGGGGTGCGTTTCTTATGCTTCAGGCTTGTGCGAGGAACTTCACGGAACTTGCTGTTTTACGTGCGTTTTCTGGTGCTGCGGAAGCTTGCTCTGATCCGTCGTTCATGTTAATCACTTCTATGTGGTACACGCGTGCTCAACAGCCAGTACGTATGGGGATATGGTATACAGCAAACGGTCTCGGCATTGCCGGTGGTGGTCTTCTGGGATACGGTATCGGCCATATCAAAGGCAGTCTTCCGTCTTGGAAGTACGAATTCTTGATCATCGGAGCTTTATGCTGCATTTGGGGTATTGTCCTTTACTTCTTCCTGCCCGACTCCCCTGTCACAGCGCCACTTCTCACTCCGAAGCAACGGCGCTGGGCTGTCGAGCGGCTTCGGGAGAACCAGACTGGTGTTGAGAATAAGCATCTTAAGAATTACCAAGTCATCGAAGCCTTTAAGGACCCGAAGCTCTATTTGTTCTTCATCCTAGGTGTTGTAGGTAACATTCCCAATGGCGGAATCTCCAACTTCGGAACGATTATTATACAAGGCTTCGGATTTTCCACACTCATTACAACGCTCATGCAAGTTCCCTACGGCATCCTCATCGCGATCTCCATCCTGATCTGCGTCTTCCTCAACGACTATGTCTCCAAACGCGGCTGGCAATCTCGCTGCTTCTTCATTATCCTCTTCTTGCTTCCCAATATATCTGGCGCTTTTGGGCTAGCTTTCTTGTCCGCGGATAACAAAGCCGGAAGACTCATCTGTTATTATCTGACTGGGCCTTATAACGCAGCTTTCGTGATGGTTCTCAGTCTACAAACAGCAAATACAGCAGGTCACACGAAGAAAGTCGTCACCAACGCCTGTCTCTTCCTTGGCTATTGTACGGGAAATATTGCGGGGCCTTTCTTTTACAAGGAGAGTCAGAGGCCGCGGTATGAATTGGGGATTTGGAGTATGATTGTCAGTCATCTGTTAGAAGTTGTGGTTATACTTACATTGAGGTGGATGTTGGCTAGGGAGAATGCGAGGAGGGATAAAGTGCAGGGGATTCATGGGGTGGAGACTGAAGAGGAGAAAGTTGAGAGGGAGAGGGAACGGGATAGGACTGCGTTTAGTGATTTGACGGATAGGGAGAACTTGAATTTTAGGTATATTTACTAGAGGATAGGGCCATTCACAGGTTTTATGAGAATGTATCTGAGTATGTCTATTCAATGCCAATTTTGTGACTTAACAACGTCTGCTTGCTTCTGATGTTGTAAATTATCGAAGAATTTATTGAAACAGATACTCGGAATTTCTACCAGCAGCAAAGAAGCTTTAAAGTTACGGAAGCCAAGCATATGAGGTCACTGGAAAGGGGGGAAGTACTTATTGGTCGCTCACCGCCTGCGCTTAAAATAGCAGGCCGTGCTTGCTCTTGCTGTCTCGGGAGCGCCTGCAGCGAAACACATCCTGCCCCGCCAAGAACCTGTACCTTCGAGCAAGACAACCACGAGAACAACCAGAATTTCGAATTTTGGACACCGGACCCAGAAGATCCCCCTTGCAAATACCCAGCGATCGCAATCGAAGCAATTGTCTGGGGCTGACCCCCTACGAGGCCAAGATGGGGGCGTCCGCAATTCAGGAACAGCGCGACAGTGAGCACACCAGGCACAACCTTAGAACACCACTGACTGGCATAATAGCAATCTTGGCTACAATCAAAAATATAACCCGAGGCGATGTAGGTCTGCCATTCAAAACCACCCGGATCTTGCTGATATACTCGACAGTGGAAGGTGCTGGTCATCGATGAGGGGTCCAAGAAGATATTAGACAACGTGGTCAAGGAAGATGACATTCTCAATGAGAACATTGCGAGTACGTCGCACGCCGAAGAATCCAAAATAAATGCTGAATCAGGACAGATATTGAGAGGATTGAGGAGCGGAGGGAAATGAACCCTGATATGGACGCCATCTACCTATTGTCGCCCCAACCCCATATTGTCGACTGCCTCATGGCAGACTTCGAGCGCCGAAGATATCGAAAAGCCTTTCTAGTATGGACTGCCCTTCTCCATCCTCAACTGCGCAGGCGTCTCGACATTCCCCAGGCAAAGCAACAGACGGCTGGATTTGAGACATTGTCAATCGATTATTTCCCCCGCGAATCGCATTTAATAACGTTCAGAGATCCTTGGAGTTTCCCGATTTTATACCATCCATCATGCGGTAACCTTGTTCGGGAGCATTTGGAGCTTCTTGCGCAAAAGGTAGAGTTCCCGAATGCTATACTTAGTACGAGACTGATGTGTTCCAGATTACGAGTATTTGTGTTACATTAGGAGAATACCCTAAAGTCAGATATTATAAACCGAAGAACCCCTTACACGAAGCACATGTTCTCTGCATGCACCTTGCGAAAATGGTACAAGACGAATTAGATGCGTACGCGCAATGGAACCCGAATTTCCCACCACCCGCGTCTCGACCGCAAGGCATTCTTGTTATTACAGACCGATCAATGGACCTGGTCGCTCCGTTGATCCACGAGTTTACATACCAAGCTATGGCCCATGACCTATTACCAATAAAAGAAGGGGACAAAATATCCTACAAGGCGAAAATCAATGAAGGCCGGCCTGATGAGGAAGAGAAAGAGCTTGTGATTGGGGAGAAGGATAAGATCTGGCTCGAGAATCGGCACCGGCACATGAAGGACACAATCGAAAAGTTGATGGGCGACTTTAACAAATTTATGGCGAGCAACCCTCATTTTGTAAATTCGGAAGCAGATGCTACAAGTTTGAACGCCATCAAAGATATGCTGGCTGGGTTGCCACAGTTCCAGGAAGAGAAGGAGTTGTATAATTTGCATTTAAGCATGGCTCAAGGCTGTATGGACGTCTTCCAACGCCAAAAACTTCCAGAGATTGCTTCGGTAGAGCAAACCCTCGGCACGGGCCTCGATGAAGATTTCCGAAAGCCAAAAGGTTTGGCTGATCAAGTGGTACGACTTCTAGACGATGAAAGCGTTACCTCCACGGATCGATTGCGACTGATCATACTCTACATAATGTATCGCGAAGGTGTAATACGCGAAGATATTGAGCGTCTTCTTGCACACTCAAATCTCCCACCGCAAGATGGCGAAGTAGTGACGAACCTGGACCTACTTGGCGCCCATACCACAAAAAAACTGAAGGATCCGAAGCTCGTCAGAGATCCAATGTTTCCAAAGAAAACGGCGCCGACTGCGCAGAGCGAAGAATATGCGCTATCGCGATTTGAGCCAAATCTCAAAGAGCTACTCGAGGAGCTGGCAAAAGGTACCCTCGACCAGAACCAATTTCCTTATACTAAACCGCCTCTGGACAACTCTGAAGAGCTGGCCTTGCAATCCCAGGCATCTTTACGAAGTGCGAAACCCACATGGGCACGGAACCGAATGTCAACAGTTGAGAACCGGCAAAGAGTCATTGTGTTCATCGCTGGTGGTGCGACGTATTCGGAATCTCGAGTTTGCTACGAAATGTCTGCTACAAAAAGCAAAGATGTTTTCCTGGCTACATCTCATATGCTTACTCCAGCAATGTTTGTGAGGCAAGTAGGGGACTTGAGTGCGGAGAGAAGGCGGTTAGATCTTCCCATCGATCGACCAAAACCGAAAGCTCCCGATTTCTTATTTATGAGGAACGACCCTCCTCCTCGTCCACCGCAAGGTATGGCGCCTCCCGGTGGAAGGCCAGGGCAAATGGGCCTACCAGCCCGGGGTCCCCAATTGCAAAAAGCCCCTGGGGCTCCTATGCCTCCTCAAAAGTATGATGCCAACGCCTACGATCGGCCTGCGCCGAAACCTCCAACTGCCGGTATGGCAGCCATCAACCTGAACTCCGGCGGTCCAATCCAACTGAACGGCGACAGCGGGAACAAGCTAGAGAAGAAGAGTAAATATAAGGAAGATGGCACGAAGGAGAAGAAAAAACGCGGATTCTTCGGGAGCAAGAAATAGGGTTTCTACTCCTCTGATGAAATCCGGGTTGGCATGGGGTTGTGGCATTCTCCTCGGCGTTGAACGCATAGCGATGCTTGTGCTTGTGGATATCGATGTTTTGGGGGGAGTTGGGTATATATATGTGAGTGTATGTCCATAGGAATTGGAGCGGTCTTAATAATTAGTGGATTTCTTCCACGACTATCATGAATACATGGAACTTCTATAGAATGGCTAAGCTAGATTGTTAAGTTTGAGCAGCCTCGTGCAAAGAATTCTTGAGCTCTTACTCGCAGCAGCAAGGCTGGGTTAGACATTTGCTTGATTTGACCTCCTTTTCAAGTTTTGATATTTCGAAGTTCGCACACGTTGAAGGAACTGCGAGTGCAGCGCCACCGCCGAAACAGCCTCCTCGTTGAGTATCAGCTTTTGAATCACATATGACTGTAATGAATCCTCTAGTAAAGATGCAAAATGTACTTGGGCTTCAGCTCACCTTTATCCACTGTCTCCAAAGTTTATGGCCTTTTTGTGGGCGGCTGCTTCTGTTCTCTACATGCACTTTGCAACGTTTTTTCTAGTATTTCTTATGAGGTCTGAGCAGTTCCAGGTCTATTCCACTGTTCACAAATTGTTTACAAAGCGTCATACATATCCAGGTCCAATTCAGACGTTGCGTGAATTTGCGCCCTCAGCATCCCCATCGCCTTCCTCATTCATAGTATGCTCCATCCTCGTCGCAGATAGTCATCCACTTCACCACCGGGCCCTTCATATCTCCCGTTTGTTGCGAATCCAACGCATTAGTAACACGGTCAAGCGGTGCCCGGCTGAACGTGAACACGCCGAGTTCAAGCTCAGATGCCAGTCCCGTCCTCGTTACGTCGCTCGGCCCCATGACCAGAAACAATTCCTCCAGGCCTGGGAAATTCAGCAGTGGTAATATCGAAACCCACACTCCGTGGCTTTGAAAAGTTTTGACGTCGAATGCAAGTCGTTTGATCGGTAGAGAGTGTTGACCGTCGCCATTCGAGAAGATTCGGAGGAAAAGGCGCCAGGAATTCGGCGAAAAGCTTGTTGCAGTAAAGGCGATTGTGTCTCGACGAGGATTGAAGTGTACATCGTTTTTCAAGATTCCGTCATAGTCTGCCGATTTCAAGTGAATGTAATCGAGGCTGGTCTCTCTTCTGGCTTCCTTGTTGACGTGGCTAAGGGGCCTCTGCGGCTGGCGGATCGAAAACGGGTCATGCGTATCAGAGAGACTAATTACCCCCCGCCAAGTATGTTTTATGATCAAGATTCGATTTGGCTCAGCGAGACGCCATATTGCGTTCCTGATGTCCGGTGGTAGTTTCGGGAAACAGGTGAATGAGGACTGTTGCTTTTCGCATTTTGCTGTTGGTGCCATGGCGAGTCTTTTAGATGTTAGGATGGTGCCATATGAAAGGAAGGAGACGTCTCACTTAAGTCGCGTTGTAAGGTGTAGATCCTAAGAGAAGTGGCCGTTGTTGAGTTTGTCCGAACGTTGGTGCTGCCGTTTGTTTGATGTAGAGGTGGAGTTCGCGTGGTGGCAAGGGAGGAAGGTGCCGACCTGCCCCTCTTAATACCTATTTTACAAATGGGATTCACCAGTGGCTTCAGACTTCATAAGCGGCAATTTTTGAATCTGGAATTTAAGATAAATGGTTATTTTTGTCATTCTTCGAAAAGCTTCCCCTCCGTCAAGATATGCTGCCAAGACTCTATGTGCTATACAATTTGCGAGAAACCCTTCCCAATTCCTACAAGGGCCCTTGACCTGAGCCTTGAATTGCCTTCATTTCCACGACCGAAAATGTTAAATTACATTGACGTGTATTCCTGGCCTCTTGACATATTCCTCCAGATTCATAATAGCAAAGAGTGGCATATGCACCCCGTAGACAAAGTCCCTTTCGCACAGCACCATAGTTTTCACCTTGACATCCTTCGACGACAAAGTGTCATTAGAAGCAATCCATTCCCTAGCGCTTCCTAGTATGTCAAGCCTCGATCGCTGTCGTTGCGAGTTGAGCTCAAACTCAGATGCCGTCATTGCAAACCTCGCCGTTCCCATAACAAAACGCAGCTCTTCGAGATGCGGAAATTTCACATTGTCGAAAAGACACGTCTCAGTGGGACCCATGGGAGAAAAGACCGCTTAGTGAAGAGTGGTGGTGAGATATTGAAATACACCATGCCAATGTCCAACGCAAGTCGTTCAATTTTCAGATCCTCTCGATCCGAGAAAATTCTAACGAATCGTCTCCAGGAACTCTGATTGAAGCTTCTTGCTGGAAACAAGATTGTATCTTTGCGATGATTGAAGAAAACATCATTTCTCAAGCCCAGATTTTCCGTGGGTTTCAATTGGATGTATTGGTCGTTTGTTTCGCCGCGAGACTCGCGGTTGACCTGGCTGAGAGATCTTTGAGGCTGAATGATATAGAATGTCTCACCCATGGTGAACAGCGGGTTTGGGACCGATGGAATCGATTTTATGGTTAAGATTCGTTCAGGTACAGCGTAACGCCAGATGGCGAGTCTGATCTCCGTTGGGAGCCTAGGAAAGCAGGTGAATGAGGTTGCTTTGGGCAGTGACATGGCTGTTCATTGTCAGAATGATGTTACGTAGTTTGAGATATTGAAAGAGGATTACTTGCCTACATATGTGATGCTCTCGGAGTTCAGAATGCGACAGACTCGAATAATGTTGAGAGATCATATATAGGGACTTGTCGAGTTAGACGAAGGAGAAAGAGGATGACTCGTGGAAGAGCGGGGTGGACTGCCCTACAAAAGGCAGTTTACCTTTTGATTCACTACTTCTTCCTTCAAAAAAGATAGTTTCGGTTTTGCGTTTCATAAGCCATTCAATCCTAACGTCTAAATCTGAAATGTCACAGAAAGTCTCAGGTAATTGAAGAAAAACTTCGTCGTCACTGTACGATATACTACAATGTCTCATTGTCTCTTAGTTTATTGTCATAAAGCTAACTGATTATATGTGTCGGGCCTCAGTATGACTTCGACAATCAGTGAGACATTGTAATAGGCTTGTATCCCAATCTTGACGGTAGTATAAAATCTCATTTTTCTATCTAAAAATTCTCCAGTTGCTTCAACTATGGTACTCTCCTGTCCGGACGTCCCAGTCGCTCCTGCGATAGGGTGAGAGTAATCTCGAGAATTGAGGAGGCCAGTTTTGTGACACCCCGCTATGAAAGATCATTTTCACCTAATACCAGAATTTTTATAGCGCACAATTTCAACCATTATATGTCCATGTAGTCCTCCAGATAGTCCCGAGAGGTCTCTCTTGTATTAAGTTCCTCTGTATCAGGCTTTAGTGGCCATTCCTCGCCGGCAATCATGATCTGCGTGACAGGCGTAGAAATTTGCTCTGACCTTGCGTTGCCACTTATTTTCGCCACCAAGTACAGCTCCTCCAGGCTGTCGAAGAAAGTCTTGCTCGATCCCAATAATCTCATGTTGTCGAGAAAAGGATTGTTCCGGAGTCTCGTAGCTTCCTCGCTGATGGCGTCGAATGCAAGTTTCTTAATTGGATTCTCAAGACGACCTAGGAAACGAAACAGCAATGCCCAAAAGCTCACGTAATTCAGAACTTCCATCGGAAGGTACATGATATCGAGTTGAGAATTGAAGAAGAGATCGTTTGCCAAGATATCTGGATAGTCTACTCTTTTCAGATGCATATATTGACCATTTGTCTCTCCGCGTGCTTCTAGATTCACTTCGCTGAGTGGCCGGCGTGGTTGGTGGATGAGGAACTTTTCAAACATCCAGGACCGGCCGCTCCGAGGATCTATGTTGAATATGAGAATTCGCTCCGGCATTGCGAGATGCCAGATGACCCTCCTAAGTTCCAATGGGAGCCTGAGGAAGCAAGTGAATGACTGGAATTGATGCGCATGCTGTAGTGTTAGGGGCGACGACATGACTACTCGATATTAGAATGCTTACTTGAGTAGTCATGTATTCCTGGTGCTCTCGATGAAGGTAAATGTTGACGCTGTCGAAAACGGGCGGAATATCGAAGGATCGTCGCTCGCGGTCTGTTGGGTTATCCAGGGAGAAGTTTGGGAAGAAGAAGGTGCTACTGACGTGATGGCCTAAACGAATAGAAGAACAAGCTGCCATTCACCAAATCTGGATCAACGAATTTATTGACTGCTTTGCCAATACAGTGCTCATGTTCATACTAGCAGGTGCTTCCCGATGAAAATGAGATACTGCCATTAAGTAGTCTTAGACATAGCTACAAGAAGCACAGGGCGATATTCGAGACGCTAAAAAGTTGGAATGCAAAGAATACTCAAGCAAAACCGTTCAGCAAGATCCATAAGAAAGGGGCCAAAGGTGGAACATCAACAATAACCCTCTAGAGCTATCTCCTTAGACGAGATCTTTCAAGCATAGCTCCATAACCTTCAATTCCGGAGTGCGCAATTTAGAGGACTCCAATAAGTGCATGAACCCAACCAATTTTCGGTATCGTTCGTACTGGAATACTCCCTGCCCCCATAGACGGCCATTAATCTTGATGCCAGAGTCAAGGTCAAATACCTGTGTCCATGTTGCCTTCTTCGTCCGACCCACAATAAAAGAAATCTCGTCCAGTTGACGGACTACTTTTCTGTCAAAGACGTTGTTGAAAATTTCCATTGGCCACTCAAGTATACTTCCCTCCAGGGCTATTCTGCTGATCGAGGCTTCTCTTCCGTGCAAGATCTCTCCAAGAAAGTAGAGCCATTTTGTACTGCCATAGCGGATGCTTTTCTCGGCGAAATATACGGTCTCACGATGGGCGTTCAAGAAGATATCGTTGGCCAAAAACCAATAACATGACGCCTTCAAATGAATATAATCTCTGTTTGTTTCGCGGCGGGCCTCTCCGCTGACTAGGTTCAGCAGGCGCTTTGGTTGATGAACCCAGAACGAGACAGGGTCGCTCCATGGAGGTCCTCCACTGTGTAAAGGATTGGCGGTCAGAATGCGGTCAGGCTCAGCGAAACGCCATATCATGCTTCTTATCTCGGGTGGTAGTTTTTGAAAAAGCGTGAAGCCTTGCTGCTTGCGCTATGGTGTTGGAGCAGAAGATCAGCGTTTGTAACATGACCGACGAGTCCAAAATCTGAGGTTGACGCTACCTTAGCACGAGGCATTCTTAGCCAGGCTCAATGATAGCAAAAGTAGCGGAGGGAAAATCTTTCTGCAGAACGAGAAGCTGCTAACTATTGGTGAACTGTATACGTGCTGGCGTCCTTGGTGTTTGTCCTACCTGTGCGGCTTGTTGTAATCCGTCTTCAGGAGGGTGACAGGCGCGACCTCTGAGAAATTTCGCGGTCTTCTAGCATAGGAGTGCAATTCGGCCTACAATTGCTCTGATGTCCCGAGGGGGATGTTGAGGATGAAGGGACACAGGTTCGGCTGAGCCGAGAAATTGTTTACGCGCACGCGTTGTATGGGCAAGAGCGAAGAGACAGATTGTTTACAGTAACGACTTCTTCAAATTCGAAGTGTGCAGGCATCGCATCTGTCACCCAACCTGTTCGCAAACTGAAGATTTGCCCCTTTGATGATATAGAAGTGGAAGGGGCCAGGCATACAGCAATGAACGGCGCCCCTCTAGAAAAATTCGGCGCAAAACGCTTGAGATGGTGTATCAGATAGTAGAACAGCACCAAATATTGGAGTATAATGACTCTTGAAACACGCTGTATAATTCACGAGACTTTGACAGTCTATGGGGTATCAAATGCAAATATAATGAAATCAACAGGCTCACAGCCAGCCCATTCTTGTTCTCCTTCACCCTCATCTCTTTCCTAGATATCGCTCCACATCCTCGCTCTGATAAAACATCTCTCTCAGTCGTTCAGTCTTCTTCTTATCCTTCTCATATAATTTTTTGACCTTCCCCGCATCCAATTTCTCCAGCTTCTCTTTCTTCTTGATTTCACCCTTTTTTGGTAAAACAACACCAATACCCATTTTATCGTCTTTTGGCTTTGTCTTTATGGGAAATTGTATGCCTTGACCCGAAGCCCCAAGCCCAAATCGAGCATCTGGGTCCCATCCGTACGATGATAGATATGCCAGCCCTTTGCGATTTCGGTCGAGATGTGAAGGTGGGAAAGAGTGTGTGAGGCAGACTTGATGTGCTAGGGATGCTTCGTGAGGCCTTGATTTTGATCGCACAGGTTCTGACGATGTATCTGTTGTTTCGGCGTCATCGCCACTTACGGTTGCGGAGAGGGGCAGATTGCAGATCTCGCAGATTTGTGAGTTGGCTGCTTCCTCTCCCTGAGATACTGACAAGCCTATAGATGTATCAGACTTTGCTTCAGGACTGTCTTTGGTATCTTTGGTTCCTTTCGAGTCTCCTGGGAGGACCAACTTGAGGTAGAAGTCGCTGACGGATTTCGCAGGCGTGCCAGTCGGTGGAAGAGAGGATGGCGTCGAGCTCGAGGGAACAAACTGCACTCGTTTGCGCTTGATACCTGCCCCGAAGACTCTCTGGTCTTGGAGAGGTATCTCGTAAGTATCCTCGTCTGACATTGTGGAGGTAGACTTAGATGTAGATGTAGATGTAGATGTAGAAGATCGTGGGTGTTGGTTCTGTGCGGGAAGATGTTGGTGGCGGGCGGGTTGCCTAAAAATATTTAAGCTTAAATTCGACCCCTGAAAAGCCCAGATTTCAAAGCTTTGCATCATCCCTTTAGGGGCCACCAGGGCCTGCAGCTCTAAAACTCTCCAACAAACTCCACAACACATCTCCTCTCCCGACTCTCTTCAAACGCCACCATGGTGTTGCCTTTCCTTGCCGACTACTTCTGGAAAGGCATTCCTTACCTTCCGGCCCCCTTCACAGTCCTCAAATTCGCCGCCGCCATAGCGGTCGTTGCGCTTCTAAAATGGTACACTTTAGGGAAAGTCAACACTTCCGAGCGGCAGATGCATGGCAAAGTTATCATGATGACGGGAGGGACATCTGGTATAGGAGCTGCTACAGCCCTGAGCTTGGCACAAAGAGGCGCCCAACTCGTCCTTCTCGTGCATCAATCTCCCAAGGACATCTTCCTCGTCGACTTCATCGAAGACCTACGAGAACAGTCTGGTAATGAATTGATCTATGCAGAGCAGGTCGACCTGTCCTCCTTACACAGCATCCGTCAATTTGCTACGAAATGGATCGATAATGCTCCGCCTCGACGCCTAGACATGATCATTTTATGCGGCTCGACTTTCACGCCTCCAGGGAAGCCTCAGTTGCTGACTGACGAGGGTTTGGAAGAAACTTGGGCAGTCAATTATCTGGCCAATTTCCACCTTCTTAGCATACTGAGTCCAGCTATACGCGCACAACCGCCTGACCGCGACGTTCGAATCCTATTTATAACGTGCTCAGCGTACATTACATCTCCTCCAATCCAAGATGGAAGCGAAGCCCTGAAAGTGAAGGAATGGACTCCGGCAAAAGCGTATTCGAGAAGTAAACTAGCTTTGATGATATTTGGACAAGCGTTTCAAAAGCATTTGGATTCATACAAGAGACCGGATGGCGCGCCTCCAAATGCTCGGGTCGTATTTGTGGACCCCGGATATTCGCGGACTCCAGGAATGCGGCGGTGGTTATCAAGAGGAACCCTTTGGGGGCTAGCATTATATTTGGTGTCATGGCAAACTGTCTGGCTCCTACTGAAATCCTCAGAAGGTGGTGCCCAGAGTTTGTTATACGCCGCAATGGAGGCAACACTGGGTCGTGGCGCTGGGGGGAAATTAATTAAGGAATGCCGCGAAGTGGATTTTGCTAGAATTGATGTCAAGGACGAAAAGACTGCGAAGAAACTGTGGGAGAGCAGTGAGAAGCTTATTGAGAGGGTCGAAAGAGAGGAGGCAGTCAAGAGAGCGTTAGAAAAGAAAAAGAAGGATGAAGTGGAGAAGAATAAGCAGTCGGCCGGGAGTGTTTCGGAGAATGCAGAAGCCACGGCAGGAGAGGGCAAGAAGTCAAAGTCTCGAAGACAGCGGAAAGCCAAATGAGCTTTCCTTTTGGGTACATTCATATCTATAGCGACAAAATCAGCATTTCTTGATCGAAACATGGACAAGAAGGCATTTCTGCGATTGTACAGCTTCACCACACAAACGCGCAGCCGTCGATCTAGATCTCGCATGACTAAGGATAGGGAAAGTCGAAGCTGTCTACTTGCAAAGGCAATCTCAACGTGATACACGTGGCGTTTGTTTGCAATAAATGAAGGGGAACCCAGCCCCATGGTCGTGGCGTGTGTGCGAGTACCTCGAGTACCTCGTATCAATCCTTTTCCAAGGCCCATAAGGCTTAAAAGGGTACTAGATTTGACATACGACCATCATCTCCACAGGTCGCACCAGTCGTTCGGATCCATCTGCCCTTTTTAGAATGCTTACCTATAATACACACGCTGCTAGGGGCCTTAGTTGCACCAAGAGCTGTTCCTTAGACCGATTTGGCTGTGGTTGGTCCCCGCGGCCCAACCCACCAATCAAAATAGGCGAAAGGATCTAGACACAGGCGCAGTCATCTCAGCAGGATCAACGAAACATTTCAATCCAACTCCCATCACCAAAAATGCATCACACGAGCATCCTACTTCTTATGCTCTGTCACGCTCTGTCTTCCTCACCAATCTGACGCCCCGTCCCTTCCTGCAGATTCGCCAATCGGCGAATAGAAGCTCAGCTAGTTAGACGAGCTTCTTGCACTTACGGAAGGCTTTGCGCGATGAGTAACTAAACTTTCCGTCATGGTTCTCTTCATGTCATCTTCAGATTTCATACAGTTTAAGATCTAGTTGCTCCCCGATTCTGCTGGTTTCAAGTGTTTTTCGGTGGTTTTAATGTCTCGGTTTAACTTGTACAACATTTTCGTCAGTTTGGGATGCCTCACGAAAGACGGTTCAGCTTTGAAAACCTGAGTGAACGACCAGTTCACTATAGAGGGTGGGCCAATAACGATCAATCTGAACCGCATGGCTTCCGGCCTGTCTCCGAAAATGTCTCTCCATTATCGACTACCTACCCCGAATCAGTGTTCCCTCCGATATCCAGCTCGCTGTCGAATGCGAGCAGGTATGATTATCAAAGTAATGGAGGGCATCATGGACCTGGACCTCACATTCCTCCCTTCCAAGAGGTCAGGCGTGCAGCTGAGGAGCGGGCCGCAGAGGGTGTACCAGTCAAACCATCCCCTTCATTTCTAAAGGTCCGGCGGGCTGTGGACCATCTACCAGTACCAGAAATAGCACAAAAGCCTGTTAGACGGAAACCTGTACCAATTAATCCACCTTCTCGAGAGGATCTGTATGATCGGCCTCGTGTCCAGTCCCCAAGTTCTACGTTTCCAGAGACACGTTCTAGAACGGATCTGTACAATCGACACGATCTTCAACCAACGAGCCCTCCGGTCCAAGGGAATTCACGCTCCAGCACCGTCCCCCATCGACGTGATTTACTCTCACCACCTCCGATTCCAGAAAAGCGAAGTTCTAGAACGGCGCCTAACAATCGAGAGAATTTACTCCATCCAGGGCCTACTCAGCCATGGGTATGGGGCAACAGCGTTGAGATTTCTCCAGGGAATTCTCAACAATCGCATTCGTTAGAGAAGATCGGGTCGTCTCTATGGTTCATGATTTTTACGAATATTTTCTTTCTCTTCATTCCTCTACTATATTTTGCATTCGAAATTACCCTCGGAGTTAATGATAACAAGCCAACAAATCATAGACAGCACTGGGATAGCATTCAAGATGCTATGAGGGTTGTATGTTAAATTGAAACCCCGCTTCTACACTAGAGGCAATGTTTATTAATTTGATGTACAGGCAGGAACCTTTTTCCCAATTGCTTTTGCAGCGGTAATAGGTAGAGCGGCAGTGAAGTTCGCAGGTTATCGCCTGGAACATGGAATAATGCTAGGATCTTTGGAGCAAATTATGGGAAGCAGGACTTTTGGTGGCACATTGGGCACGCAAGCCCGACTGCGATCTTTCAACCTCATCGGCCTTGGACTTTTGGCACTGTGGGCAATGTCTCCTATTGGCAGCCAGGCGGTCTTGAGACTTGTGTCCCCCAAACTGGCCACAGGAACCTCGCAAATCACGATACCTTATTTTAATACTGATAAAGAGTCGGCATTCGCCAATGTTGTCCCGAATTCAGCACCAAGTGCCGCTCAAATTCAGAGCTCGACAACCATTACGTCAATGTTTGTTGCAGCTGTTCTAGGGCCATCCGATATAAAGACTGGGACAACAGATCTATGGGGCAACGTCAAAATTCCGTATCAGTCATCCCTTGGACCAACCACAGGCGGTTGGGTCTCACCAAACGACTCTGCGGTTTACTCTTCTTTAACTGGAATACCAATTGCGGCACTACAGGTTGGATCGACAGATTTCACCATGGAATCAAGCTATATGGAGTTGAGCTGTGGAAATATGGGGGTGATGAGCAGTTTCAATGGTCTTCAACCGTTCGACCAGGATGCCGACAACGTCACGTATTCATCGAGCAACGGGACCTATCACGGTTACAACACGTCCAATACTACTTTTTCATCCAATACAAGCACCGCGACCTGGTCACTGGGAATGGAGACCTTCATTTCGCCCGAATTCAACAAGAGTCTATCTACAAACTCGTCCTCAAAACACTGTCAGCCAGGGGACCATTCATACATTGCCTCTCCATGTTACTTCCGTGGCCTCGTTGATAGTCAGCCGGGAACCTTATTGTTTCAGTCGTTGGACTTACCTTTCGACCCCAACTCTGGCCCGCCAACCATTCATACTGCATATTGCCAGGTACAACAAATCTACGTCGAGTCAAACATTACTTGCGATAGGTCTAGTACGACTAGAGATTGCCGTGTTGTGGCTCAACGAAATTCCGAGCGCACCCATGCTCCCTCGGTTCTAACTCCATTGTCGTTTCCAGAAATTTTTGATGCTATATCCCTAGGACTTCCACGGTCCTTTGGTGCAACAGATTCTGGGTCTAGATCTGATAATTCAGTCTTCTACCTTGCTAATACATCAACGCAATTCATTGTCAATGCCGACGGTCCAGCAAGCTTCACAAATGTTCCAGATGAAGTCTTCGCACAACGCCTTGGCCAGCTACTTAACACGTACTACACCCTCAGCCAGACTAATACTCTAATGACTGAAGGGTCCCCTTCAATTATACATGACAATATCAGCACACTGGGGACGATAGCAACCTCGGAGGAAGTCTACTCCGTCTCATGGGCTTGGTTTTCATTTCTCTTCATCGCAACAATGCTTATGCTACTAGCAGCAATCGCAAGCCTGATACTAGATCGGCTTACGCTCAACCCAGAAATCCTAGGATACGCCAGCTCGACGGTCCGCGATTCCAAATACGTTTCGCTGCCTAGCCAAAGTGGGCCGATGGACGGGCTGGAGTTGACGAAAAAGAATCGGAATTTCTTGCTTAAAATGGGGGCTATTCAGCAAAGTGGGGGATGGCATCTCGCTGTGCTGGATCAGGATTATGCGATTCAGACGAGGGGCTCGATGGTGTATGTATGAGTCGGGGTTGAATCACCCGCCAGTAATGCAGCCTAGTCAATATCCCTGCTCGGAGATCCGAACATGGGGGTTACATCTCAAGCTTCCCTTCATGGTGTTTATACATACATCCAAATTGCATACAATAAATCTCAAAATGTCTGCAGCACCCAGCTCTTTGATTGTTTCGAGCACTGGAAAGACGCGCCTAAGAGCAGCTCTAGAGCGGGCAAGAGATGGTGGCGCTCCCGCGGTTGGCCAATGGCTGGAGTTTCCGGGATTCAGTTTGGCGCGGACTGTTGCTGGTCTTGGATCAGATGTGAGCATCACGTTCCATCCTATCATGAAAATAATTCTAATATATTTCATAGTGGGTGCTAGTAGACTGCGAACATGGAAACATTTCAGATGATGAAATGTATTTGGTCGTAGGTGCAATTGCAGCGGCTGGATCGTCACCTATTGTTCGTATTCCAGCTGGCGAGGCCTGGATGATGAAGAGAGCCCTTGACTCTGGTGTGCATTGAAGTCAATCATTATTTAATTATTTAACTAAATACCGAATAGGAGCTCATGGCATAATGATCCCAATGTGTGAGACCAAGGTATGCAGAACCACGCTAACAGAAGTACGAAAAATTCTAAGTCATTCCAGGAGCAAGCAGTCGGGATTGTGAATGGGATGAAATATCCCTCAGAACGCTGGCCCAACGGCATTCGTGGCGCAGGAGCTATGTTCGCTCCTCAAAACTTCAATCAAAACGGACAAGATTACCTGAGACACTCAAATGACAACATCCTCGTCATTGTACAAATCGAGTCTAGAAAAGCAGTCGAAAATTGCGAGGATATTGCAAACACGGATGGAATTGGTACGCATCCCGCCATCGACTTAGACTTAGATGCTGACTTAAGCTAGACATGCTTTTCATCGGCCCCAATGACCTCGCAGCGTCAATGGGATATTTTGCTTTCGATCATCCGAAGATTCAAGAAGTTCAGGAGGCAACTGCGAGGGTCCTGAAAGCGGCTACAGATGCGGGAAAGTATGCTGGACATTTCGCTTTAAGCGCTGATATTGGTAAGCCTCTTTTCATTCAGTTCCAGTCTACTAAAGCTGACGATATGCAGCTGCGCAAAGGTCTAAACAGGGCTTTCATTTCATGAACTGCGGCGCGGATATCGTAGCTATCACGGCATGGATGAGCGGGGAAATGGCGAAGCTTAAGGAGCTACTTGCGCAGAAATGATGGACATGGACACAAAGCATCAATGGAGTCTCAAATCTCTCGAATCATTCAGTAAACTCTAATCTATTCTTGATTTAAAATGATAATCTTGATATCCTTTCGTGCGCTTTGAGCTTTGAAAGCATCATTTGCTTTGGTCAACGGATAAGTTGAAGTTATCATGGGCTCGAGGTTTACGACCTTCCGCTCCAACAGGTCGACGGCATCCGCAAAACAACCCGGAGTGTATCGAACCGTTCCTAATAACACGTTAGCATCAGTTTTCTTGCTGTCGATTTCCCCATACCTTTCATTGTCAGATCTTTTGCAGTGAAGAGAAAGAGTGGCACCGTGGAAAGAGGTTTCCCCAAGCCAGCTTGAACGACTGCAAGAATTAGTTGTGCACCACCGAGGAAAGACTGATTTGACAAACTTGTTCCTCCTGGTTTCGTTATTACCACAGCCATATGAGTGCAGGCTTCTGCTCCACTAGCTTCAACAGTCAGGTCCACCCCGGAACCAAGACCATGCTCCTTCATAGCCCCCTCGATGAAACCGGTAGCGAATTTCAGAGGTTCCACGGATTCTTTGTTCATCGGACTGACTACACTAACATTCGCATAATGCTTTACTGCAAAAGCGACTCTTGATTCCTCCACATCAAATGCAATGATTTTCTTCACGCCATAAGACTTCGCTACAGCCATTACAAGCAACCCAAGCGGGCCGCATCCACTACAACATATCAACATCAATCCCGCCAAATTCTACGAAATCTTGAAAACTCACAAAACTGCAACCGTCTGGTGCGCCCTCATATTCGCCCTTCGTCCCAGTTGCACTGCAATAGCAAGCGGCTGAATACATCCCGCCTGCTCCCAACCCACCCCGTCCGGAATCGGCACCGTCATATGAGGCGGACACGCAAAATACTGTACCAACGTCCCATTCTCCGTATGGCCGCAATACTTCAGATTGGCACATATATTCGGCTGTCCCCTGATACAAAACTCGCATCTGTCCTATATCAGCAAGCCGCGCTTTGCAATCTCACACTTAAGCTCGACTCACTTCATGCATGCAAAACCCGGCTCGATGGCTACTCGTTGGCCGACTGTGCGAGAGGAGACTTTTGAACCAACAGCAATGATTTTCCCGGCTGATTCATGGCCCATCACTGGGAGCTTTGTGGAAGGGTTGGAGGCCCAGACGTGAGCGTCTGAACCACAGATTCCGGTGCTGATTACTTCGATTAGGACTTCGTCTTCGGTGTAAGTGGGAATTGGGCGGTCTTGGATTTCAATGAGTGAGGGTGCCGCCCAGACGACAGAGCGGTTTGATGTCATTGCTGGGATTTCTGCCATCTCTGGTAATGTTATAGCACTTTTGAACTGTTAGTGAAATCTGTCGTGAAATGGAGAAGACCAGGTTGATCATTACCTGAATGCAAGTCGCTTTTTTCAATCAATTGAAACTTTCTGCAATTCCCAAGATCGAAACAAACATTTTCATTATCTATCTGATCAGCGTTCCGTCGGATATAGGTCCGACGTATCGCTTTCCAAGTTGGTATTGTTCCCCGCATCCCACTCCTGCTATCATTACCCAGGTATCTATCCGATCGTCCCCTGACTTATTGAGGGGTTGCACCGCGCAGCGGACTGCATGTACTCTTGACAGGGACACCGGGTCTTGGTACCACGATAGCCAGGCTTGGTACGGATTTAGTCGGTTATGTGCCCTGTCGTTGATCAGCTTGCATACATGATGGAATTGTGGTACATTCGAGAGTGGGAAACCTCACTGTTATTATACTTTATCAGTTTCAGACACCCTTGTATTCCTTAATTGATTTTGATAATCTTTTAGTCACACAAATATGGCGGCCGAAAACGATGAGAAGGAATACATATCCTCCGAACAAGCACCCCCAGACAGTGAAAACGCAGGAAACGTCTTGTGGACCGGGAAAGAAGAAAAAGCACTGGTTCGCAAGATTGACATTCGCATCTTTCCAGTCCTGATATTGCTTTTCATCTTGAACTTCATCGACCGAAATAACTTCGCCAATGCTCGGCTCAAGGGATTAGAAAAGGACTTGAAGCTAACAGACGTGCAATACCAAACATGCATTTCCATTTTACTCGTAGGATATGTTTCGATGCAAGTCCCGTCGAATATCTTCCTCAATTATATCATTTGGCCGAGTATGTATCTCTGCTCTTGTGTCGCGGCCTGGGGGGTCATTTCGGCATGTACTGCTGCAGCTGTAAGTTTCAATCTCTCACTTGAGGCTAAGATCTAGACTGATGAGAATTGCAGACCAATGCGGTAGGTGCCATTATGTGCCGCTTCTTCCTCGGTGCAGTGGAAGCCGCATTCTTCCCAGGCTGCATTTACTACCTCTCAAGATGGTACACACGCAAAGAAATGTATCTCCGTGTGACTATCCTCAACGCTGGTAATCTTGCAGCTCAGGGATTCGGTGGGTTGATTGCAGCTGGTGTGCTGGCCGATATGGGAGGTAAGAAAGGGATTGCTGCCTGGAAGTGGCTTTTTATCATTGAAGGTGCCCTCACGGTCGTGATTGCCTTTTTGTCTATGGCGATTCTTCCCGATTATCCCAGCACTACTCGGTGGCTTTCTGAATCAGAACGTCTGATTGCGCAGAAGAGGCTCGTAGACGACGTTGGGGCCGCCGATGAGAACGATGCTGAAGAGAGCATTTTTCATGGGTTGAAACTTGCTGTTTCCGATGTGAAGGTTTGGGCTTTGGGGTAAGTTGAATCTGATTGAGTGCAAAAAAGTAGCTGACTGATTGAGGATAACTTATTTCCTCACCATCATGGGTCTTTCATTCAGCTTCTTCTTCCCGTCAATCACAGTAGCCCTTGGCTACAATACAACCGAAACTCTCCTGCTGACTGCGCCGCCGTGGATATGGGCGCTGGTCGTATCTCTTCCCAATGCATGGGATGCTGACAGAACTGGCGAGCGATTCTTCCACTACTTGTGGCCAGCAGCGGCTTGCATGATTGGGTACATTATTTCGATGACCACTGAAGTAGTAGGCCCGCGATACTTCGCTATGTTTCTCATGACAAGTGAGCACTCCCTCTTGCTCTTTCCTTGCTTGAGTACTGATAAAAGCTAGCGGGATATGCAAGTGGATTCTTGGTACTAGCCTGGATCTCCAATACCATCCCGCGGACACCAGCCAAAAGAGCAGCAGCGATCGGCATCATTAATGCTATGGGGAACATTGGAAGTATCCCTGGGACATATATCTGGCGTTCAGAATATGCGCCTCAATATGTTGTGCCTTTTGGAGCCTGTCTAGCGATCTTGGGCTCCGCTTGTATTTCAGCATTCGGGTTGAGGACTTATTTGAAACTCTTGAATAAGAGGCTGGATGCGCAGGAAGATGGGGTGGGATTCGAGGTAAGCAAGAAGGCGCTTGAGAGTGGCGCGAAATTAGAAATGGTGACTATGGCCGAAGCGGAGGCTCGGGTCAGGGGATTCAGATACTTGTATTAAGACTAGATGTGTCAACTAGTAGTAATTAACGGTATGAGGGATTTGCATATGGAGATTTGAGCCTTAGGGCTGGGACTGGTACTTGATTGAGTTCAAAGTTAATTCTCACAAATATACGAGATACACATACTGAAGATGTAGGAGCACTTGCACTCAAAATATTGCTTATACATGGGTATGGAGGATAACAATCAACCCCATGTGCCACCGCCACCACCTCTACCTTGCCTCTTTTGAGAAGATAACCTCCAATCATCCTCAGCAGCAAACTTATTATACAAGGGCTGAATTCTCTCCGCCTTCTTCCTCTTGCTCAACTTATCCGTCGGTGCTACCTTGAAGAAACTGGGTGCAGCATCTACTAGCCATCGAGGCTCGATCGAGGTCGTGCATTGCATGTATTCTTTGCTAGTAAGCACAAGGGTATTGTAGATGACCCATTCTGCTTGCTTTCCGAAGAGTGCCGAGCTGGGATGCAAGTACACAGGCGTGCCCTCAATGAGCGTCTTGTATCCTTCTTGGGGATCTTTCCTCGCAGAATTCCTGAAAAATCCACTGCAAAGAGCTTGGCGAACCTTTGCCGTGTCTCGCCCACACGATACAATGGGATGCTTGTACCTTTCCATGATCTTCACGAGTTGGTCTCGAACATCCTTTGCCCGGCGCATTGAACGTGCTTGAATAAAGTTCTCAAAACACCATGGATTGGCGAATTTATTTTGTTTCCAGCCGTTGTAGACGTTCAGCAGCGTTAGATGATCACCATGAGGATCGTGGAATTTTGCCTTCTTTTGATCCGCCTGTGTTTGCTTCTCTTTAGGTCGGTAGAAAACCGTAGTCATAGATAACATAGCGACGATGCTGAGAATTTCGTCGGAGCATTTCAGGTCAACAGCTGCTATCATTACTTTAGCAAGAGATGGGTCCATGGGGAAGTCAGCCATCTTTCGACCCAGCCGAGTTAGAAGACCTTCGTCGTCCAAAGCAGCAAGGGCGTATAACTCCTCAAGAGCAGTCAACATAGTATTGGTTGGAGGAGGGTCCATGAAATCAAAGTGGAGCAGATCGTTGATGCCCATAGCCTTGAGCATAAGAATCGTATTTGACAGATTCTGTCGTTGGATTTCGGGAATCGATGTTGGTAACATCTCAGACTGGAAAGCGGCTTCAGTATAAAGACGGAAGCATTTCCCGGGTCCTGTTCTCCCTGCACGACCAGCACGCTGCTTTGCTTGGGCTTGTGAAATTGGCGTCACGACCAATGAGTCCATTCCCAACTTTGGATCGTACGCATTTTGCTTTACAAACCCAGGATCGATGACATAATAAATATGATCGATTGTGATGGATGTTTCGGCAATATTGGTAGCAATAACGACCTTACGGCTACCGGGAGGAGCGGGGTCGAAGATTTTACTCTGCATTTCACTAGGTAAAGCCGAATAAACCGGAAGAATGATGAGTTCCGGAACACTTGGACCGAGTGCTTTCATACGCTCGAAGAGGATTTCACAACTCGTATCAATCTCTTCCTGTCCTGTCAAGAAGAGCAGGATATCTCCGGGCGGTTCTGTGAGATGGATCTGCATGACTGTAACGAGAGCAGCGTCTAGGTAATCCGATTCTGGCTCCCGAGAATACATGATCTCGACAGGGAAAGTACGTCCGGGAATAGAGAAGATGGGACATTCGTTGAAATATGCCGAGAACTTGTCAGCATCCAGTGTAGCCGAAGTAACAATAATCTTCAGGTCAGGGCGGCGTTTTACGGTCTTCTTGAGCAACGCAAAAAGCACGTCCGTGGCGATGGTACGTTCGTGAGCTTCGTCCAACATAATGACAGTGTATCTCTTAAGATCAGGGTCTATGAGAATTTCTCGTTGCAACATGCCATCAGTCATATATTTGATCTTCGTGGCCGGACTTGTGCAATCCTCGAATCGAATCGTGTAACCAACCTCCTGGCCTAATTGACATCCAACTTCCTCTGCCACACGCTTTGCCACTGACATAGCAGCTACACGACGAGGCTGGGTGCAGCCGATTATGCCATCGTTGGCGAAACCAGCTTCGGCCAAGTATTGTGTTAATTGCGTGGTCTTCCCTGAACCGGTATCTCCCACTACGATCAAGATTTGATTTGCATGGATGGCCTTGATCAGTTCTGATCGGAACCTGAACACTGGCAACGATTCTCGTTGCTGCTTCATGGTCATTTCTGTCCTGCGTCCAAAGGACTGTTCCTTATTCTGCGTCACTCGTTTCCATTCCGGAACAACCTCGCTGGACGCGGCTGGTTTAGCACTCCGTAAATCGCTGGCAAATTTCCTCTCGTCAGGAGCTGCCATTGGATCGTTCCATTGCGCGGCCAGATCGACTTTTGAACTCTCTTCGGCAGCCTTGTCCTGTGCTTCCTGTTGTCTCAGCTCCCTACGATCCTTCGCTAGAGTAGTACCTGCCATGGCAGCTCGATTCATAGAACCATCCGGAGCTTTCACTACTCTAATAGGTGACAATTCGAGGGATTGCTTGGTTTGGCCAGCAAGGAAAGGGGGCTCCTCTTCTTTAAGCTCGATATCCACATCTTCCTCAAGCTCCATTTCGCCCTCGCCGTTGAGTGTAGCATTATAGTCTTCATCGAGATCTGGATAATCTGATGCTTTCACCACACCAGAAGCGATAAGCTGCCGAATTTCCCAACGCTCCGGCGATGTCATCCGCTTCTTGTTTTGTTTCGATCGATGTCGATTGTCGCTTTCAAAAACAAGTGCCTTGTCATCAATTAGGCCGTACTCATTCTTACCTCCCCCTAATTGCTCCGAGTTGGCACCAGATTGTATCCTTGCTTGTGGAGCCAAGTCTCTTCCAGTCTCTTGGTCAACATCTTTCATAGAAAGTCCTATTCTTGTTCCTTCAATCTTGGCAATCTTGATCTTGACTGGCTGGCCTCTGGAAACCAAATCTGAAGGATGGTTCACACGCTGGCCTTCGACCAAAGCAGAAACATGTACAAGCCCGTCGACCTTGCCCCTAATGCCGTGTATATTGACAAAAGCACCAAAGTCCTTCACTCCTGTAACATGACCGTCGTAAACTTTGTAAAGTATAGGCTCGTTATCGATTTCGGGAGTTGGAGGTCTTCTGAACTGATCGTCTTCGTCTCGTCTCCGGCGACTACTTTTGTGACCGTTCCGCGAGCGCCCATATTCGTCCTCCTCGTAGCTAGGCTTCCTTCGCCTCCTCGTATCTTCAACAGACCGCGTTCGCGACCTGTATTTATCTTTCCGACCCCGGCCTCGATCATATTCATCCTCAGGACTTCTACTTCGTTTTCGACTGGATTTGGCTGGCTTTTCTGTCCTGGCCTTACTTTCGAGTCCCTCGAGAAGGGCAAGGGTATCATCGATCGCATCTGTTCCGGCGTTCACATCTCCATCCTCTTCATCCTGCCACGAAGGCTCCGTGTCGGGCAGCGCAAGACCCTTGAAGACCTTCGTCTTCTCCGCCACTTTTTGGGCCCCATTTTCAGCAGACGCTCCATTCCTTCCCTTCCCTCCTTTAAACTTGGGGTGCATTGTCAGCACCAGGCGATCCACACTCTCTATCAAACTCTGCGGAAAGTCCGCCCCCATCGCCTCCAGCTTCTGCTGGAACTCATCCAGATTCTTGCATTCTGAATGTTGTGCAATGATGAATTCGGCGAGCGTCTTATCGCTGATTCCAAGATGGTTCTGGAGTTCCGAGGTCACCTTGGAGACCAAGGAGAGCAGTTCGAGAGATTCGAGATCGTCCATGGTTACTGTTGTTGCTGGAGATCTTAACTTTTTTTCGGCAGCTTCGATATTGGTCGAGGCGCGGCTAGCTACACTGCCTTACGAGCCTGGTCGCTTAAGTCTGGGCACTTCAAGGCATTTTCAACGCCTACCAAACCTAGCTTCAGGCTTTGGAAACCCAAAAATTATTGCAATATTTGATAATTATAAAACGACCATAATAAAGAAATTTTGACTGAGGGAGCTTTAGAAAGATCAAGAAGCAATAATACTTCCTATCACTAAAAATCCCAAGATTTAACTATTTTTACTTTGGGTCTTAGTTTGATTTTGGTATAGAATGCCCGGCTCGTTAGGTTAATCCTATTTGTCAGCAATTTAGATGAGGCGCACATATTAAGAATCAAGAATAAATATAGTTAACTGAGACTGATATAAAAAAATCTTTGAGCTGTGGGTGACCTCATAACGACTAGCTGACTTATTGGCTAAGCTTAATAACGACCGACTTATTGGACGCCCTGCTTATTGGGCAGCCATGATAGTTCTGTTTCGTACAGGGTCAAGACGCCGCAAGATACTCAAAATAGTAGAGATTAAAATGTTTCACCGACTTAACGATAGAGGTATCTAAACAATCCAAAACGCCGTGACCCTATTATCGTAATCTATTCCCCATTCCCCGCTCCCTATTTCAAGTGCCATTCCTTATTTATATGGTCATTACGCTGGTTGCCCGTAGGTCTTTTCGGCCGCAACCCACACACCTTCCTCACAAGTCTTTTCCGAGCTTCCCCAGCAGGACCCCTTTTGACCCGCAAAACCGCCAAGAATCCTGCCATCATTTGATCTAAGCAATTAAAATTAGTTAGCAGTGTTAGACATGAATGAGAAAGGTAGTCAAATACCAGAAGTAATAACTAGATCCTCCAAATTCGTTGATGTTTTGGGCTGAGTAGGAATTGGACTGTTATCCAAAAGAATAATATATGACTTCAAGTCCTCGTCATCCCATATGGTCCTACTATTTACAACAAGCGCAGCAGTATTCGCAGAGACTTATTGAATTTGCTCCCGGGTAGCCTTGAAGTTTTCAATTACAACACCCTCAACGTTTCGAAATCGGCCGTCCGGACGTTTTCAGCAGTCGTAGTGGTATCTGCGGCCCCCTCCTCATATCCCGAATCTCTCGAAGGATGGCTGCTTTATTTCGAGTTAGGGCATGGCAGATAGTCGTCGTAATGCCTGCGTACACGTTGACGCATTCTCGATTTTAGATGTGGTAGGATTGTCGATATCCTGTATGATCTGATCTCTGCCGTCGTCTGCGGGAGGAATGCTGCTGCCGTCGAACCCGGCTTCGTGCGGCAGGGGAAGGTGCAGGTCGATTCTTGCGATGTCTAACTGGTTATAGAATTTTCATTTTTCCGACTTTGAACAGGCTAGAGCTTTCTAGTACTTTCTTGGAATCAAATATTTGTAGGACGATTAAAACTTTTTAAACTTCCGCGTATAATTCTCTTGCGATAGTTTTCAAAAAATGTCGACCTTAGATGCGAAATCAAAAATATACTTACTGAGTCCTGTTGAGCTCAATACAACGCTTGAGCTAAGCATAGTGGTACGAGTTGTCGATCCAGTTGCGATACCAGAGCTGCTTGAGGACGCGGTGCTTCTCATGGACGAAGTTGAGCTGGTTGGGCATGAGAAAACTGTTGATAATCAAATTGATTAGCCTCGATCCGCTGGAGTGCAGCGAGACTTACCGGGAGGATCAATGCTCCCAACGTCTTGGATCCTAAGAATGATCGATGAAGACGCGGCGGGAAGATTATCATTGCCAAAATAAATAGCATTTATCCAGCCGGAAAAACTTGGATTATTGGGAATAAACCCAAATACTGCATGGCCACTGTTAATAATATTATTGAATTTCACATTTTGCCAGTCCAATACTCCGCTATTATTGACAAAGGTCCCTTCGGTGTACCCATTAAGGTTGGTAGGGCTATATGGATTATCGACACCTATTCTGAAATAGAGGTATTGAGCTGAGGTATTAGTGGGAGCCCCCTGTTGTTGTGGGACCCTGCCGACTTTTGCCAATGGAGCGACGGTACTATTGGCGACGTAGAGACGTCCGTCGCCCAAAATAGTAAACACATTCGCGTATGTCTCAACACTCGCCGGAGCGGGGGCACACAGAGCCACAGGGTATCCGGCATTGTTCAGACGGAGGTAATATCTGAGACCATCCAGCGGGTTGTTGATATAAAGATAAAACCCGGCCGAATTGCTGCTTCCTGCGGGGGCCGCGGCGGTGGAAGTAGCAGTGCCTATGTCAATGCAATTAGTATTTGCACGCAATTAGGGAACGAGGAAGGGGCATTACTTTTCAGTGTTGAACTAGAAGCAGCATTAGCAGAATAGATTATTGCGAGAACGAAGAATATTAATATTAGAAAACGCATGTCGCCGGTATCATATTTTTTGGAAATGTTGTCTAATACAAGCGGCAAACGGCTAATGGAGAAGCAATAAGGACAGCTTAAGTAGGGACATTCGGGATTCGAAATTCGAAATGGAATGAAGACGCTGGAATGAAGAGGTATCTTCATTCCTCGTTCCATTCCAGATCTACGTTAAGTCGCATTCCGCAAGCCTCGAACTCGACGCTGCGATCTCTATAGAGTTTTAAAGAATGTCGCCCAGACCCTCGTAGAGTCATCATTGGGTGAGAAGCCGGTGTGGCATTCTTGAACTGCATGTGTCTCTACAAATAGCAGAGTGATTGATCATCCACTGCATCTATCACTTCCCCAGGCTCCCGTCAGACCATGAGTGCATCACTCCTGGCTCCCAAAGTGGCTTCTACTCCGACCCTGTTTTTGCCTTTCCGCCGTTTCCGCCAAAAGTCTCTCCGAGCACTTTCTATAACTTCGCCAACGTGCTGAAATATCCACGCTTGGTGCACGGATACTTGGCATCTCTTACTTCTGAGTTTATGGAGGACGGGAGTTCAAATGTCGTCTGGACCTAGCCATATCTACTCACTTTTTTTTTAGGTCTGAGAATACGCTAGGGAAGAACCCACTTCCTGGAGGCTTACTTGCTGCTGGCCCAGATTGTCTTGATCAAGCCCACCTTTATTCCCTTTTTTTTGAAGTCTGACTTTCCAGGGGTGTTTTCGACCCGCAGGACTTGATTTTAATATTGCTGACGTTGTAGAAGCGGCAGAGCATACCTAGATTTTGCTGTGTTTTGCTGTAAGCTTGTATTTAAGCGCCAGACGCCGACTTACAGTATCCAGGTCATAACATTCTGCTGCCATACTTCCAGAATTTTATGGAGACCAGACTTGTAAGATATCGCTAAAAAGTTCGTTCTTGATGGCTCGGTGAATGCAACTCACTCGTCTGAGCAGGATAAAGCCCCACAAGTGTTGGCAGGCTTTGACATGCGGGGCAAAGCCACCATATTGACAGCCTCGTTATTCTCTGGTTGCTTACGGAATAGTGTTTTCTTTAAAGTCTTCAGAAGCAAGTATACCTTTGTCGTCATCTCTAGATTCATTGTGTGATCAGAAGTATTTCATCTCCCTCCGATCTTGTTTCAAGCTTGGTGAGTTCAAACCTTACGGTCAGACTATTGGACCTTCTCAACCTTCAAGCTCCCACGAATCACCTTCGCCATGAAATCGACCCAGAAACCAAATCGCCCCATTCTTGTACGTTTGGAAACCCTTCCAGGCGAGATTCGAAACCACATCTTTGAGATATGCATCTACAATGCCATAAAAACTCCGAAAGAGGTTCGCGGCTGGCCTCACCGATCACCAAAACCTTCTAGTTTCACTCTGTCCGTCTTTCCACGATGGTCTGGGCCTGGTGTTATGCACACGAATGGCATCGGTCCTCTTCCACTCCTGTTTGTCAACAAGCAGATATACAAGGAAGTCTCATCGCTGGTGTACTCCATGCTTGATAGTGTTTCTATTGGCGGCTATCTCATTCAACGCCCTGACGAAGATCCCAATATCCGCTGGTCTGTTGCGTATTCTATCTTGAAAAAACAGCCAAGTCTTCTGAAATATACGAAGAAAGTTACGATCCATATGCCTACGGTAAGTCAATCAAGAGGCTTTCTAATCACCTATATTATCAACGCCTCGGTATTACCAAGACATCTTGTATCTCCAAAAAAGTATCAAACTAAGTCTTGGATCATGCTCTAGCTAAGGGAAGATTTACAACGTGGATATTGGACTTCACTGGGTATGAAAGCACCGACAATGAAGACAAACGTGTACAACAGATGGGCAATAGTGCCGGGCCTGGAAAGTTTTCTACGCAGCTTCGAAAATTTGTCGACTCTTGAGATCACGTTGACAACCGAAAATGATAATCCTCCGGACTTTGAGGGACTCCTTCCTCTTTACGACCTTTGTGGTAAGCAGACAAACATTAGTTTTTGCGAGTTGAGCGGTCGAGGGGCTTGGGTCGGGATTTCTGCTTGGAGTTATGGATGGGAGCAATATCTGCGGTCGAGTGGGAGGTTATGAGGAGCTACCATGGTGTTATAACGACTTTCGGGATGTTGCAGTCCTTGAGAAATTGGACTTATAGTAAAAGCAAATGTTGAGGCGACTTGGGAGGTTGAGAGTGGGCTGATCTATCTGAAAAGATGCTAGGGTTAAATGCATATTTCGGAAAATTATTATGATGATGATTTACGAGCGAGTGAGGCCAAAGAAAGTATAATTAATAGTGCAGAATGCTCTGGTCACAGACTGTCGTTGATACTGTTGTTGATTTTCATACGATTTTGCAAATTTCGAGGCGGGAGGGCGAACGTGATTGCAAAGACTTTCAAACTGAACTCAGTACTGTCTTGGTCACTGATGTATTGCAAATACACTTCCCAATCCATGTGTGATGATTGGATATAACTTCATAACGCTCTTATGTACAAACCACACCCCTCTACTTCGTCCTGATATGCTTCAACTTCTTATCAGACCATAAGAAGTTGTTCGCATACGCCTTCGGGATGATCTTCCTCGAATTTGGCTCTTGCACGAAATACTCATAGCCCTGCTTCTCCGCGAATCTAATGGCATCATCCTTCGACTTGAAGTTCATGTGTGTTCCTTGCATGAAGTCCGCCGATGATTGCCAACCCATCAATGGATTCTCCCACCGGTGGCCCTTTGGTAGAATATCCCAATCCATGCGCCAGTGATGTCCGTGCCAATCTCCGGATTGTGTTGCTGTTTTGGCGGGGCGGTAAATGCTGGCTTTTGTTAGCTGCGGGCCGGGAGTTTTTATACAATTTGGACATACCGAACGGTTCGGGCTTCCAGTTCAATTGGGGCTCCAGATAGCACAGCAGCTGGTAGAACATCTCCCTCCTCACTACCATTCATAACTCGCTTTGGGATTGGGGAGAAGAGCCTAAGGGAATTAGCTATAGCCTCCCGTCCGTGGGCTCTTAGACTCACGATGAAGCTTGATCAACCTCCGCCGAGTAGTCTGGCTGATTATGTCTCGGTGCCTTCGATTGTTCCGTAGTAGTGACAGAGGATTCAGCTGTAGCTGGCTGGGCTTTGTCGGAGGTGGTGAGAGTAGTGCCCAGCGCGGTGGTCGTATCGAAGCGTTGGGTGGCGGGAACAGCTCTTCGTAATGCTGGCGTACCTGCCCTGAGCAGTCTGCCCCCGATTGATGGGCGTAGCAAGGACATGGTGAGTTGATTTCCCCTTCAATTGCGTCTGGAATTGGCTCTCGACGTTGGATTTCGAGGTTGCCAGCTTATGTCATCAGCGCTAGCGACAATTCAAGCTCGGTCAACCTCAAGACCTTTTCAACCACATCGGGATCGCAATTCTCCTCTCTACATATCATCAAGACACTCACACTGAGGTACGAATAATCAGTAGCTATCCGGCTGTTGATATCGAAGGGTCCAGGGGAACAATTGGGCTGACAGGGTCGATAGTCATCAAGATGAGCTACATCTCTCGCCGGGCGCTTTCCACCCTCATTCCACCTAAGGTACGCTCACCTCGCTGATTCCTTGCATGCCATGAACTGTTTGATTGACTCGATTCTAGGTGGCCTCTCCTTCCGTAAGTTCCTGCTCCTCAAGCTCTCAATTGAGCTCCCTGTTCCCACCCAGCGATACCCCCCGAACAACCGAGCTACAATACGTCTGGGAAGGAATAGAACTGATGATGGAAAATAGGGACTTGGCGCTGCTCAAGATGCCGTCCGCATGCAACGCGTTGTGAGCTTCTACGAGAAGCTTCCTCGAGGTGCCGCCCCAGAGGTGAAGCCCAAGGGACTTATGGGCCGCTACCAAGCTCGTTACTTCGGAAAGAACCCATCTGCCACACGTACGTTCCACTCTTGACTGTACGAATGGTACACTGCTAAATCCTGTGACTCAGCCCTCATTCACGCCATCGTTGCCGTCGTCGCGCTCGGATACGCCCAGAACTACTACTTCCATTTGAGACACCACAAGAACAACGCTCATTAGATAGATGGGATGCATTGGAGGACGAAGGAGAACTTGTTTTACTAGGGTGTAAATAGGGCTTAGAAGAATACCAGTGGCCTGTTGCAGAAGATATTGAGTGCTGTCCAATTGCGATGTGACAACTTGAGTATGGAGGCCTGGGTTCTGGATCTGGTATTGGTTTGCACCTGCCATAATGCCTCTGCCTGGAATTTGCCTCCCCGGAGCCCCTCCCTTTCACTATTTGATAGCCGACGAATACACATAGAAGTGGTTGTGACAACAGATCGCGATCCAGGACTGATTGTTAACGCCAGGGAGAGGCAACGAATGGACAGTTATGCTTCTGATATTCTGAGCAGATCGAAGGTGAGGATTGTCAGCTAGCTTTAGGACGTCAGTTTCAAACACAGGCCTGGGAGCATGCAAAAGGGACACTAATGAGCACATGAAGAGGACAGATCGATCTTACTAGTACCTCTTGGAGGACTGAATGCCTGGAGGATTCAAAAGTGAAGAACAGTGATCATTGTGAACGCATTTAGATGTACTTGGCGGTGTTGTGTTGATGCACCCAGTCCCCTGAGATGTCTGTCAAGCATCAACTATAACCCTACTTACTAAAGGTAGGGTGTACCCGCAGTTTTTTCTTACTAAAAAACCGTCCCGCTCGAATCCCTATCATCATTTTAACTGGACCGGCGCCATAAATGACTTCCAATATTCATCCCATAAAATATGATAATTATTGAATTCGGAGGTGGTTCGTGTTTCTTGTCAGCCTCGACTTGCTCATCACATTAGCGCGGCTGCCCGCTAAACCCAATTTGGTACTGTACAGCTACTTTCAAAAGAAGAAGCATCGATCAACAGTCCACCTCAAATCCCGTCCTCTCTTCCAACGAAGGACCTTCTTATCGATCTTCTTGTCGCTCTACTTCTTCTGCGACCTTGTAATACCCCTTCCGCCGCTCATCTCCCCAGCGCGCCTCGGTCCAAGCTTGCCAGTCACCAGAAACGGGCCAACGCATGCGCAGCTCCTGGAACATACACAAACAACTCTGAAGACGTATGATGGCAACTGAAGCCACTCCTGAAATCCTTGCGACGTCCTCTGCTATACCCGATCATGAGCTGGTGCGTTGGAGAAATATCCTGACTCACAGATCCGTCCTGCTGACTTGCGCTCAGAATACAACTGAAACCCCGAGCCAAGATGTCTCCTCTGAACAACCTCTCCTAAACGGCACTCCGGCTACGAATACCGATAAAGATGAGATCAAGCAAGATACAGAGCATGTTGAAGCAGGCGTCAACTCGGCGGCGGTCAGTGTTAGTGGAGGATCGGATACTGAGGCTTCGAAAGCGGAAACCACGAAAACCCAGACAGACGAGAAAGGCCACCTGCGAACCACATCAGTTGTGAAGAAACCCACGTCCTTCAAGCCCGTCTCGGTGAACAAGACCTTTCTTGCGGCCAAGAGTGCGACTACTGCGACACCGTCAAAATTGGGCGATAAATCAGCTGCAAATTCTACTGCATTTCCATCCGGGCCTTCTACAAGCACAGCACCGAGACCCAGATTGGTGGCCAAGTCAGGAAGTGGCCTCCGTGATTCTACACCTCGGGCCACAGCTGCAGCGAATGGCAGTAAGCCTGGAGCGGCTCCGGATGCGAGCGCTGTCTGGAACAAGAACAGACGTACGTTGCACTTATTCACAAACTTTTACTTCTAGACTAATCATCATGGCACAGCGGCTCCCCCACCTGAACCAAAACGATTGACAGACGAGGAACTCAAACAGCAGTTTGGGATTCATATGACTAAGAGGCTTCAGACGGATGAAGCTGGAAAGGACAAGGCTTGGGCGGATATCGATGATGACGATGATGACTGGGCTCCAGATACTATCGAATGGACCGATGGTACCAAGATTACTCTTCCACAAGCTGACGAGGCGCCGGCGCCAGCTCCAGAACCTATCCCTCCACCTGTCGCAGCATTGAAAGATGTGAAGCCCGCCGAGGCACCGAAATCAAAATCTCCGGTTCCCGCACAACCCTCCGCCTCTCCCACTGTGAAGCCCAGCGGCTTTGGATCTGGAAGAACTGGGTTGGTTCTAAAAGGTGCCTCAGAAAAGCCTACTTTGGTCGCAAAGCCTCCCGGACCGCCTACACCTGCCAAGTCACCATGGGCTCAATTACCACCTGTTGACAAAGTTGCACCAGTTGCAATTGAGTCCCCCCAAAATCAACCCCAGCAAAGCCGTTTTAATCAAAGGGATATTCATGGATTCCAGGCTATGCCGCCTCCTCCAGCAAAAGAAATCGCTGCAGACGACTTCAGCCGATCTTGGAGGGACGGGAATACGAACACCAGCAGAGAATTGTATAATTCTCAATCCGGTAGATACGAGCCAGTAAATGACAACCGCCGAGGTTCCATGCGCAGCGACCCGCACTCTCGACAACCTGCAGTGTTGCAGAGACCATCACAAGATGGAGGTCCAGCAGAGCCTTCCGCGGCATTCCAGACGCACCGCGCCGGTGGTCAAGATGGTGCTTATGGACGTCGTCGAACTTCTTCCAATGTCAGTGGAGGTAGTGGGAACTTCGTTCGGCGAATGAGCAGAGGTCACGAGATGCCTCCTCCACATGAGATGTTGAACGTCCGAAGGGGATCTCTTGCTGCCGTAAGCGATGAGCCTTCTTCTCCACGTAACTTCTCTCCTTCGGGCCAACAACAGAGCCAGCGTGGCTACCAAAATCAGCAATGGCAATCTCTCGCTTCGCCTGTCATTAGCCACCCTTCTCCTCAATCTGCTCACGGCCAAGTCGTTCCCCCTGCATCGGCTTCAGCAGACGGCCAAAATGCGCCCACCAGTGTACCTCCATCAGACGATCAAGTCTTTGAAGAACAGAAGAAGCGCATGTTAAAGGCACGCGAACTTGCCATTAAGAGACGCCAAGAAGAAGAAGCCAAAGAAGAGGCTGCGCGCAAGGAACGTATACGCATTAAACTTGAGGCCATGGGCCCTCCTCCAGACTCTAAGAAGACAAAGAAAGATACTCCGAAGGAGGAGAAGGCCACGCCGACATTGATCCAATCCCGTGATGAGTCAGATTCACTTTTACCAACGACCAAATCCGAGAGTGATGGGAGATCGGGAGAATCAACAGTGAATATGCCTGGGTCTGTGCACGATTCCGCCCCGCCAACATCTACAGTGACGGATACGAAAACTTCAGAAAAAACTTCTCCAAACCACCGCCCGAACGGCATTAATCAAGGCGAGCAAGGTCTACCAGGGCCATCTAATGCAGCAGCACAGCAAAGCTCTTATCAGAACAAGGCTTCCCAACCGTGGCAAAGTAACACAGTTTCCAATCCTGACAGGTACCCTTCATGGGCTCCACCTCCGGCGCAACAATCCTCCAGCAACGTTTGGGGACCACCACCGACCAACAATAAAGCACTCGGCAACGGTGCGTTCAACCCAGAGCTGGGACGCTTACCTGACATGCATTCATCTCGTCCTGGTCCCATCGGGCCGCCAAATTCGAACCGTGGTAATTATCAGTTCCCACAAGGCCGTGGTGAATATGGCCGTTCCAGACCAGCGCCCATTGGCCCTCCGAATCGACATCAAGACGGCTCTATCGAAGAAGATCGTCAACGATCTCAGGCATCGGCGTGGGCGAACGCGGCTGCAATAATTCAAAACAATGATGATGCTTATCGCGAAAAAGCTGACAAGGAGGCGGCGCTTAGGAGAGAGCTTGAAGAGAAGGGCGAAGCTCCGGAACTCATACAGCCAATCTTCAATGACAGATGGGTAGAGACCAGTGTTCAAAATAATTCCCGCACTATGACTGGGAAGATCCATAAAAATATCCTCGATCCAGCGGGACAAGCAGATTCAGCGTGGAGACCCAACCATATGAAGGCACCAGAGGGTTCAATCGCCAACAGTATTGCGGAAGATCAAAGCGCTGCTCACCGTCGGCAGCTCGATGCTGTCGGCAACGCACCACATACTCAATTCAACGATACCTGGAGACCCGGACCCGGCATGAATGGACCACCACAAGTCCCGCGAGGCTCCAGATTCTTTCCAACTCAAGATGTCCGCCTCGATGAGCAAGGCGTCTCATTTGACCGACCCGGATCACCCTCCCCACCTCCACCTGATATGGCTGGTCATCCAGCATACGATGGCGACAGCTCACATCCCCACGTATCCCTTCCCCCTCCCATTGCTGTTGTTAGGTTACCTCCGGT
>Ga0247778_1000342_pt1 | contig 71104 bp, 55 predicted proteins | sample UWRJL049202B5_FD_179939 | JGI IMG/M metagenome (GOLD analysis project Ga0247778, IMG submission 179939) | Plant litter microbial communities from Arlington Agricultural Research Station in Wisconsin, United States - UWRJ-L049-202B-5 | ecosystem: Environmental > Terrestrial > Plant litter >... | reverse complement strand
CTCCATGGGGGAGTCGATGGTTCGACTCCCATTAGACGATCGGAAGTGGGCGAAGATCGCTGCGGTCCTGGCAGAAAGACGGGGCCCAGGTCGCCGAGGAAACGACAATCGGATGTTTGTGGAAGCCGTCTTGTGCTGGCGGCGGACGGGCGTTCCATGGCGAGAGCTCCCCGTAGAATTTGGACCATGGAAGACGGTGTTCAACCGGTTTGATCGATGGTCAAAGAAGCGAAACTCGGGCGCGAATCGAGGTGCGAAGCGGGATCGCGAGCGCCCAATCTCTTGGCTTCGCGAGCGAACGCTGAGTGCCGCGATTGCGTTGCGATTGTCGCAACGCGCGGGTTTGCCGAGCGAGGCGTAGGGCGGAGCGGGAGTTAGACGCCGATGAAGAGGCGGTGGGCGAAGTTGCGTTCGAGTTTGGCGCGCAGCACTTTGTCGGCGGCGGTCTCGATGTCGTACTCGACGCGTTTGAACTCGAAGCGCTTTTTGTCCGAGTCGTAGAGGGTGTAGCTGGCGCGATTGTCGTAGTCGCGCGGTTGGCCGACGGAGCCGACGCTGACGATGTATTTGCGATCGGGCTGCAGCTCGAAGTCGATCGGCGGCAGCTCTTCGACCGTGGTCTTGGTCAGCGCGAACACCTTGCACAGGTGTGAATGACCGATCAGCGTGATGTGCCCGAGCTCATCGAAGATGGGCAAGCATTCACGCGCTTGCTCGGGGGCGAAGATGTATTCGAACTCCTCGAGCCGCACTGGTGAGCCATGGCACAGGTGCACGCCGATCTCGTCGAACTTGATCTGATAGGGGAGGCCCTTCAGCCACTGCATGTTCTCGTCGGAGAGCAGCTGCGCGTGAGTGTCGAGCGCGTGGCGCGCGGCCTCGTAGTAGTACGAGTAGTCCATGCGGCCGGCGACGGCTGCGTCGTGGTTGCCGAGGATGGTCGCTTCGACCAAGCCTCGCACGATGTCCGCGCACTCGTTGGGCGAGCCGCCGTAGCCCACGGTGTCGCCGAGGCAGTAGTACTTGTCGATTTCTTCGCGTTTGAACGCTTCGACAACGGCACTCAACGCTTCGTAGTTGGCGTGGATGTCGCTCAGGATACCGAGGCGCATGGGGAGATTTTCGAGAGTAACACGCTCGAGAGGGAAGGTAAGCGCGCGTCTTCACCTTCGCCTGGCGCGAGCCTTTGGCGCAAGTCTAGAATCGCCCACAGAGGACGGCGTTCCAGCGCCGTTTTTTGCCGTCCTTTTTTGGACCGGTTGTGGGCAAGCCCGCCTGGACCCGCTCTCCCCGTGCTTTTGGCGGGGTCGCGGGTGTGCTGGGCCGGCAGGCAGAATTCTAGTGGAACGCGACTTTGGAGCGCATTCCGCTGACTTCGAGCCCTTTCCCTTGGCGTTACGGGCCGGGTTCGGGCATGCCTAATTCACCTTCGGACCGCGATGACCACCACGACCGGCTTCCAGCCGCCCCCCGAGCCGATCCCGGACTATGTTACCGCCTGCCTCGAATATGTGCGGCGGGCGCTGAAAGTCGACCTCGACTTCACGCCCGAGACCCTGCCGCTGCTGGATCACTACGCCACGCTCTCGCGCGAGACGATTCGTGAGCGTCCCGAATTGGCACCGTTGATCACGCGCGCCGCCGGGGCCTACTTCGGCGAGCTGGTGCGCGGCCGCTTGGGCGGCTTCTGGCGGGTACCCACGATCAACGTCCACGACTGGTCAGTGTGCTCGAGCGCGGTCTTCCTCTGGTTCAATCCGATCGGCAGCGCTTACGACGCGGTGTACGGCGGAACGGATCACGACGGCCCGCGCTCGATGCTGCGCGTGTCGCCGGAGGAACACGAGTTTTTGGCGAAACGCCTGGCCGCGTTGCCGCCGGTTCCCGAAGAAGAATTTTTCTCCTTCTCGACCCGCTTCGAGGTCCTCGAAGTCGCGACCGAGGCCCTGCACGCCAAGTTGATCGACAGCGGCTACGAAGGCGCAGAGTTCGGCCCCGAGGATTACGAGCTGGGCGGTCGCACGCTCGATTCGTGAGCGCCGGCAGGCTGGCGCGGAAGCGGTTCAGTGCGTTTTCTCGGAGTCTTCGCCGAGGCTGAAGCGGGCGGGGACTTCGATGGTTTTCACGATCGCCTCTTCGCCATCGAAGAAGTCGCGCGCGCTGACTTGGTACTTGCCCGCGCGCAGGCCGGACAACGTGTGCTCTGCGCCGGGCAGTAAACGCGCGACCGGCGCGCCGTCGACGCTGAAGTAGCGCAGACTCTCGCTGTGATTCACCAACAACAGCCCGCTCTTGGGAGCGCTCGGCTCGGGTTTGTCACTGCGCGCGGCGGCCCGGATTCGAAACTCCCCGAGTTCGCTGTCCGAGAACAAAGCCGTTGGCGGTGGCGGCGGCAGCTCGCTTCGCCGAAACTCGGCGCCCGCGGGTGGCACGGAGAAAGCGCTCGGATTGAAGTCGCTGCGCCGGCTGAGGCGAAGCACTTCGAACGCGAAGTGCTGACCGTTCGACCAAGTGTAGACGGCGCGCACGGGCAGCAAATCCGGACGACAGGCGGAACTCATCGGTGAAGCGCCGACGAGCTCGATCAACAGCTGACACAAGCTGGCGCCGCTGGCCCAAATCACGGTGCTGGGTAGGGGACTCGGCGCGCGCGCCTGTTCGAGCTCGAGCTTCCCGGTGGGCGTGCTCAGCTCCACGCGCTCGGTGCTGAAGCCGAACAGCGAGCCACCGGGCAAAGCGCTGAAGCGCGGGCGCACGAGAGGCACGACATCCGCGCGCTGTTGCGAGAGCACGCTGCGTAAAGTGCCCGGCGCGAGCACCGTGTACGTCGTGCGATTCGGCCACAGCAAGGCATGCCCGTACAGATCGTCCCGCGCGTGCAGCTCGCTCCCCGCGGGCAGAGTGAACGCGCGCGAGGCGAACGCGAAGCGCATGCGACCACCGGCCACATCGACCACGACGTCGAAGCCGCTCGCGTCGCGCGCGCGCTGCACCCCTTCCGGGTTCTGTTCGGCGACGCGCGGTGCGGCCGCCGCATCCAGCCAGCGCAGCCGGGCGCTCAAACTGAAGCCACTGCTTTCGTGCGGAGTTTCGCTGGCTAGGGCCTGATCTTCGCGCAGCGCTCGCGGCTCCGGTGGCGGCGCGTCTGGGCCGGCGTCGGCGAGCGCGTGGCCCGCGTCTCGGTGCTCGCCCTCCTCGCCATTGGCTTTGGCGCCGCCGGGAACTTCACTGGCGAGCGGCGCTGGCAAAATGCTGGCGTTCGGACTCGGTTCGGTCAAGCCCGCATCTTTGCCGTTACTCTGCTTGCGGTCGTCGCACGCGCTGGCAACGAGGCCGATGAGAAGCAGAGTCGTGAGCGTGCGCGCGATCATGGGCTGGGCTCGGGCAAGATCTGGCCGGTGATCGGGTCGAACGTGATGCGCATTTCCAGGGCGTCCTCACCAGTATCCGAATAGTAGCCGCGACGCACGCCCGTCGTTACGAAACCCACGCTGCGATACAACTGGATCGCGGCCTCGTTCGACTGCCGTACCTCGAGCAGGAAGAGCCGCTTGTGCTCGCGGCGCGCGTAGCTCAAAAGCTCGTTCAACAGCGTGCGCGCGTAGCCCTGCCGGCGATGCTCGGGGTGGCTCGCCATATCGAGCAGTTGCAACTCGTCCGCCACGCTCCACGCCAGCGCGAACGCCAATGGCTCAGCTGAATTCGGGCTCTTCAGCACCCAAGGCAACGCAAACGGCCGACCGAGCTCCGCCGACAGATCGACCTCCAGCCCTGTCATTTGCAAGAGTCGAGCGACCGCTTCGAGATCTTCGTGCGTGAGGCGCCCGATCGACGGCGTAGCAGCGGAACTCATGCCGCATCTTGTGGGTGAATCGGGCGCAAGGTCCACGCCCGCGCCGCGACCAGCGGTGCGTCGAGGGCCAAATGCAGCGTGCCGTCGCTGCGCAAAACCGCGCCCCCATACGGTCCGCGTTCTGCAATCAAATCCGGCAGCGCGCGCAGCGCGACTTGTTCGATCTCGCCCACGCCATCCAGGCCAACGCGAATCGGCGTCACCCCGTAGACGGTCAGCTCCAAGGCGACAGCCGCCGCTTCCGGGCATTTTTGACCCAAACAGCGGCCCAGGCGGACCGGCTGCGGCTGGTTCGGATCGTTCGCCTCGACTCGGCCGGTGAAGCTGACGGGCAGCGCAAAGCGTTGCCCGAGTTCCTCCAGCCACAAGACCTCCACCAGCGTCTGATCGCTGGGCATCTCGAAGCTCGCGGTCAAGCCGCCGCCCGCGCGACTACGCAAGCGAATCGTGCCGCCCAAGCGGCGCACGGTGTCTTGCACCAAGTCGAGCCCCAAGCCACGCCCAGCGAGCAAACCTGCGCCGTGATGCGTCGTGAGCCCAGGTAGAAATAGCAAAGCCAGCAGATCGTCTTCCGCCGCGCGCTCGGCGGTGGCGCGCGTGACGGCACCGGCCGCCACGGCAAGCTCACGGATGCGCGCTACGTTCGCGCCGCGCCCGTCGTCGGCCACGGTGATGCGCAGCCATTCACCGATCTGTTCGGCCGACAGCGTCACTCGGCCGAGCGCTGGCTTGCCCGAGAGGGCGCGCTCCGCAGGCGGTTCCAGGCCGTGAATCAGCGAGTTTTTCGCTAGTTGCAGCACCGTGTCGAACAACCGCTCGGAGATCCGGCGGTCGATGGGCACGTCCGGACCGACGATCTCGACGCGGACGGTTTTGCCTTCGCGCTCGGCGTCGTGCAAGGTCGCGCGCTTCACGCTTTCGAACAGCGAGTGCAAGGAGGCACGTCGCAGGGCGCCGAGTTCGCTCCTCATCTCCGCGGTGCGTGCGCGCAAGAATTCGGCGTTGCGTCGGAAGACGCCCGCGCCGCGCTCGGCGTTGGCGGCGTTCGTCTGCAACTGCGCGGTGGCGAGCTCGATCCGCGAGAGCGCGCTGGGCTCCGCGTGCCCGCTGCCGAGAGCGCGCCGTGCTTCGGCCAGCGTCGCGCTCGTGACGCGCAGGCGCGCGGCCAACTGACGGGCCAAGTCTCCCGAGCGCAAGAGCTCGTCGTGGACGAGATCGATGCGCTCGAGCCGCTCGCCGAAAGCATCCAAGGTGCTGACCGGTACCTTGAGTGAAGCCTCGGTATTGAGCTGAAATTCGCCGCTGGGTGGGCGGCTCGGGGGACGGCTTCGCGGGTGGCCCGGCGGCCGGTGCACCGCCGGCGGGTCGAGGGCGCGGCGCTGAGCGAGCGCGCGCAGCGTTTCGATACCGCGTGCTTGATCGTCGAGCAGTAACGTGAAGAGGGCACGATGGCGCGCGAGATCGACCAACGAGTCGACCGCCGCCGTGGGCTCGCGTGGTACGGTTCGCAGCGCGGCCTCGAGACCATGGCAATACCAAGCCGTCACGTCGTCGCCCAGGGCAGCGGCGGCGCCTTTCATGGCGTGCACGGCGCGCTCTGCGCGTTCGAGGCCGCCCAGCGCATCGCCCGTGCTGGCCAGCACCGTGTCGAGCTCACCGAGCCGTTCGCGGATCGCGGAGTAGTATTGATCGCGGTATTTGGAATCGATCCGTGACGGTCCGAGGAACGGCGGCGGCTCCGGCCAAACACTGGCAAATGGCGGCAGATCTTGGTTCAGGCGCACGAGCGCGTGTTCCAACAGCGCGCGCGTTTCGGCGATCGCACCGGGCACTTGGGCATGCACGCGCTGCGCGCACTGCGCGATTACCAGGGATAGCTCGGTGTGTCCGGCCATGCCCGCCGAGCCTTTGAGCGAATGCAGCGCTGCGCGCAGCTCCATTTCGGGCGTCTTCGGATCACTGATGAGGCGCACGCGCCGCGTGATCTCGCTGGCCAGCAAACGGCCGAGCTCGTACGCGGGTTCCTTCACCGCGGCGGATCCTCGCTTGCCGGCACGAGCGCCAAGAGCGGGCGCAGCAACTCGCGCAGGGCGTCCGCGCTCAGCGGCGCGCGTTGCGTCAAATCGAGCAGCGATGCAGCGGCCGTTCGCACGTGAGCCGCGGTCTCGGCCATGGCCCGCGCGGCCTCCGGATCGCCCCCGAATAGCTCGACGAAGTCCGCGCGTAGCTGATCGAGCAGCGCGCTGGTCAGCTGGCTTTGTTGCTCGGCGCGAGCCAAGGCGCCGCTGGTTTGGCGGGTGCCTTCACTGACTTGCGAGAGCTGGGCCAGACAGCGTTCGCGATCGCGCTCGACCTCGGCCAAGAGCGCGCCGTGCTCTTCCAGCGCATCGAGAGCGCGGGCGAGTAAGTTGCGCTGTTCGTCACTCATCACCACCAGCGCTTTGCCCAGCGGCTCACCGAGGCGCGCGCCTTCCAGCCCCGCATTGAGCGCGGAGAGCTTCGCGCGGTCCACGGACTCACGCAGCAGCTGCAGGCTGTTGCGGATGTCGCGACTGCGCATACCTAGATTTTGTGCCGATTCCTGCACCGCCTCCAAGTCGACGCGCTGGCGCGCCAGGCCCGTACTGGCCGAGCGCTGCTCGCTGGTTGCGCGCGTGGCGGCCGTCTTCGTCGCTTCGAGCGCAGCCAATAAACGCGCGCCATGTACGGCGGAAGCTGGGTTCGGCGGGGATCCGAAATCACTCATGGTGCGCTTTCCTGTGCTGCGGGGCGGTCGCTTCGAAACTCTTTCAGCGCTGCGTTCAGATCGAGCACGGGTACGTCGATGCCGTCGACGCGGACGCCCGCTCCGCTCGCTGGCCAAAACCCGACGCGATCGGCGGACAGCCCCGAGAGTGCCACCGCTTTGCCATCGAACTCGCACAAGAGCAGCTCCCCGCTCGCTTCGCCGAGCACGAGGACCGCCACTACTTCCCCCCCCACCAGCGCCATTTGCGCAGAGTCCCAAGGTATTTTCGTTAGCCGGGGCAGGGGCACCAGCAACCGCGCCATGCTCGCGGGCAGAAACGCGAGCTCGCCGCCGCGTCGCACCAAGAGCCCTGCGCGCTGGGCCATTCGTTCACGCGGCTCGGCGCCGCACCAAACGCGAGTTGAGGAACTGATATAAAATCTTGCACGTCTCGAACGAGCTGCCGCCGGTCAGGTCTACGATTTCACGGATCGAGCGCTTGCCGTCGATCGCACCCAGCACCGAGCGTTCCTGGCGAGTGAGGTTTGCGTCCTGACCGAGGCGCTCGATCGCAACCGTGTCGTGGTACAAAACTTCGTCGAAATCGAAGCTGCCTTCGATTTGCCGCCATTCATCCACGCGGCGGAAGCCCTCCATCACCAGGCCGCCGGTTTCGATGCTCAGCGATGCTTTGCTCGCGGCCGGGTTGTCGACGCCCACGGTGAAGGCAAAACGCCCTATTTTCCAGCGTACCACTTCGTAAACGAGTTCGTGCGTTTGGCGCACCAGGGCACGCCGCACTTGGTCTTCGTTGGCCATGCCCAGTTGGATCAGTAGCTCGCCGAGCAAGCGCTTCGAGCCCGCGCGATTGTCGAGCACGGTCTGCAACTCATCGCGGGTGACCGTGCTGTCTTCGACCAAGTAGCGACCGATGCGAAACTCGACGTGCAGCCCGCGCGAAGCGGCGAAGTCGAGCCGGCCCGCCTTCACGTACAGCGTGATCTCACTCTGCCGGGTGAAGATGCTGAGCACGCCCGTTTGGCGCTGCAAATCCAAGAGCTGCAAGACCTCGGCGATCGAGATCACCGAGATGTCGCCGGACAGCGCGTCGCGCGTGTTCTCACCCATGGTGAGCATCTTGAGCAGCGTGGACAGCGCGCCCATATTGTCGGGCGTGATCGAGCGTTGGAGCGCGACGTTGACGGCTTCTGTCAGCTCCGGACTCAGTTCCGGGATCTTGGCCAGTTCAGCGGCCGCCACGTGGCTGATCGAGCGCGCGAACTCGTGCGCAGCTTGCGCCCGACGTAGGCCCGGGTCGTCGCTGAAGCTGGCCCGGCTGGGTCGGAAGTTCTCGACGTTCGAGTCCGGCTCTTCCGGCATGGAGTGGGCTTCGGGGACCGGCCGCCCACGACCCTCGGTGTGTTTTTTGAGCGCGCCCTCGACCACTGCGATCAGACCACGAGCGTCGAACGGTTTCGTGATCGCGTCGATCGCGCCCGTCTGCTGCACGAACTGACCGCGGATCTTGTCGCCCTTGGCGCTCATCAGCACAACGGGCAAGTTCTTCAAGCTCGGATTGGCGCGCAGCTCACGACAGAACTGATAGCCGTTCATGCGCGGCATCACGAAGTCGAGCAACACCAGATCCACGGTTTCGGTGGTGAGGATTTCGAGCGCCTCTTGGCCGTCGCCGGCGAGCAACGGCTGGTATGAGCGTGCCTCCAGGATAGAGCCCACGACTTTTCGAATCGTGGGGCTGTCATCGACAACCAAAATGCGGGCGCTCATCGTGAGTTTCTCATCAGTTTCGCCGACAACCCGCACTCAGTCGAGGACGGAGAATGGCGGCGCGCTTTCCGTTCGAGGATTGGCAAAAAGGCGCGCTCTGACGAGAAAGGCGCCTTCTTGCGGAGTGTGGCGGGGACGTCAGCCTTCGCCGACGGTGCGGATCCGGAGTTCGGCGAGCTGGTTTGGCCCGACCAACCCTGGAGCATTACTCATCAGGTCGGTGCCCTTTTGGGTCTTCGGGAACGCGATCACGTCGCGGATGCTCTCCGTGCCGGCCAGCAACATCGCGATGCGATCCATACCGAGCGCGATGCCGCCGTGGGGCGGCGCGCCGTAGCGCAGCGCGGACAGCAAGAAACCGAACTTTTCTTGCGCTTCTTCGTCCTTGATGCCGAGCGCGGCGAACACGCGCGCTTGCACCACCGGATCGTGCAGACGAATCGAGCCGCCCGCGATTTCGAAGCCGTTGAGCACCAGATCGTAGCGGTAGCACTGCACCTTGCCCGGATCTTTCTCGATCAGATCAACGTGGTCGTCGTGGGGGCGGGTGAAGGCATGATGCGCGGCGGCCCAGGTCTTGTGCTCATCGTCGTACTCGAACAGCGGCGGCTCGACGACCCACAAGAAATTCCACACGCCGCCGTGGCCGACCTCCGGGATCAGACCCAGCTTTTTGGCGATGATCACGCGCAGGTTCGCCATGACCATGTGCACGAGCGAGGTCTTGCCGAACTGGAACAGCAACAGATCGCCTTCCTTGGCCCCCGTGGCCGCGTTGATCGCCAACGCCATTTCTTTGCTAACGGTTTTCGACAGGGGCGACTGCACCCACGTGCCATCCGGACCCACCTTGGCGCGGGCCAAGCCGCCCGCGCCCATGCCCTTGGCGGTTTGCTCGAGCTTCTCTTGATCCGTGCGTGACAGCGCAGAGGCGGCCGGCACGACCATGGCCTTGACGATCTCGGGCGGCAGATCGCGGCGGTAGGCGCCGCTCTTGAACTTCTCGGCGATCGGCGTCCAGAACGGAATGCCGCCCCCGTTGTGCTCGATCACCTGTTCGGTGATGTCGAAGTGGCGCAGATCGAAGCGCAGATCCGGCTTGTCGTTGCCGTATTTTTCCATCGACTCATCGAACTTCAAGCGCGGAAAGTGCCCGCTCGGGAAGTATTGGTGCAAATCGATGCCGAGCGCGGCCTTCCAGATCGTGAACACCAGGCCTTCGACCAAGTTGAACAGATCATCCTGGTTGATGAAGCTGAGCTCGATGTCGATTTGCGTGAATTCGGGCTGGCGATCGATGCGCAGATCTTCGTCCCGGAAACAGCGCACGATTTGGAAATAGCGATCGAAGCCGGCGACCATGAACAGCTGCTTGAACAGCTGCGGGCTCTCCGCCAGCGCATAGAACTTGGATGCGTGCAGGCGCGAAGGGACGAGAAAATTGCGCGCGCCGCCGGGCGTGTATTTGACCAGGAACGGCGTCTCGATCTCCATGCAACCTTGGCCGGACAAGTAGTTGCGCGTGGCCAGGTTGATGTTGTGGCGCATGCGCAGCGCGGTTTGCAGCGGCTGTCGGCGTAGATCCAAGTATCGGTGTTCGAGCCGGACTTCTTCGCGCGTGTCGACCGAGTCCTCGATGCCGAACGGGGGCGTCTCGGCCTTGTTGAACACGAACGCCTCGAGCACGGCGACTTCGATTTCGCCCGTTGCAATGTTGGCGTTGGCCGCACTGACCAGTTTGCCTTCCTTCTTGCTGAACTGCTCGCCACGCGAACGCACTGTGCCGCGGATGGCGATCACCCACTCGGGGCGGATGGCGTTGGCGATCTCGAGCGCCTCCTTGGACGCATCCGCATCGAACACGACTTGGGTCACGCCGCCGCGATCGCGCAAATTGACGAACACCAGCGAGCCGTGATCGCGCCGAATCGCGACCCAGCCGAAGAGGATTACCTCTTTGCCGATGTCCGAAGCGCGCAGGGCGCCACAGTCGTGAGTGCGTTTCAGCTCGTCGATGAATCGTGCCACTTCGGTTTCCTTTTGCGCCCGGGTGCGAAGACCAACGGGGCGCCCGTTCTAGCGCAAAACGTCCACCCCAGCGCGCAATTTGGGCCCGCTTTTGGCGCCCGTTGTCATGCCCCCCGCAAAAGAAACCGGAAAACTGGGCCAAAAACCGGCTCTGTGGCACCGAGAGTAGGTGACAGGAGAAACCCGCTCGCCCGCCCCGCTGGCTCGGCATTGGCTGGACGCCGTGTGTGGGCAGGCCGCCTTCGTGATTCCACTGCTCGTGACCGCGTTTCGCGCCAGCGCTTCGCCGGTTTGGCGAGACGACCTGCCGATCGTGCGCGCGCTCGGGCTGTTGCCGGCCGGGACCGAGGGCCGGGTGACGACCGTGTTCGTGGAGTTGCTCTCCTTGCTACCCATCGGCGGACGTTGGCTGCGCGCGTCGTGGGTGGGAGCGCTGTCGCTCGCGCTGTGCTCGTATCTGATTTACCTGCTCGGTCGGCGCGTGCTCGAGCGTGCGGTGGAGACGCCGCGCCTCACGCCGTCACTCGCGCTGGCAGGCGCCCTGACCGCGACCTTGGCGCAGAGCTTTCAGTTGGAGGGCACGGTCGCGGGGGGCGCACCGCTGGCGACGGCCTTGGTCTTAGCCGGGATCTTGCTCGGCTTCGAGACCGTGAAGCGCAAGGATGCGCGCTTGTCGCTCGCTCTCGGAGCGATCGTTGGCCTCACGCTGTCCGAAGCGCACGCCGCAGCGCTCGTGCTCGGCTTCGCGCTACTCGTGCAAGGAGCCAGCCATCGCTGCTTGCCGAGGCCGCGCGCGGTGTTCAGTTTTGCCGGCGGAACCGCGGTTTTTTGGGGTTTTGCGCTGTTGCCGCTGCTCGTGCGCCCACTTGCGGCCCAGAGCGGCCTCGACTTCGGGCGCGGACTGGCCGCGTCCAGCTTGGCCTTGGTCGATGCTTCTGGTGTGCGGACGACGGCGCTCAGCGCTTGGCTGACGGACGTGGGCGTGATTTCTTTTGGACTCGCGATCGCGGGCTTGCTGGTCGGCACGTTGCGCCGGTCGACACGGAGCTCGATGCTACCGCTGGTTGCGTTCGTGCTCGGCGATCTGGCGATCCCGGTGAGTCGCGTGGCGGTGCTCACGCCAGATGCATTTGGCTCACTGCGTTTGCTCGCGATCGCGACGCTCGCGGTGTGCGCCGCGCTCGCGGTGCAAGCCAGCGCGGTCGCGTTGACCCGAGCGCGCATCCCGTTCGCGCGGCCCGCCAGCGTGCTCTTGGTCGTCTTCGATTTTACATTGGTTTTCGTGGGGGCCGAGGATTCGGCGTTTGCCGCGGATCGACGGGGTGAGGCGGCCGCCGAGGTGTGGACCGACCGCGCGTTGGCGAGCGTGCCTCCGGACGGCCTGCTCTTGCTGCGTTCGGAGGCGCTGGCTTGGCGGCTGTTGGCGGCGCGAATCGTGCGCGGTCAACGCCCGGACATCGTGGTCGTGCCCATGCCGTTGCTCGAACGCGGCAACGTGCGCGCGCGCTTGCTGCGCACCGAGCCGGCGTTGGCTCCCTTGATCCGAGAAGTGGCGCTCAGCGGTCGGCCCAGTGAGTACGCGCTCTCCAGCCTGGCCGATGCTCGGCCACTGTTCGTCGAGTTCGACCCGAGCTTCGACCGCGCGCAGCTCGAACATCTGGTCCCACAGGCATTTTTCATGCGCTTTGCCGCGCAACCTTTGGGGCGCTCCGATCGCGTAGCCGGTTTGTCACAAGGCGTTTCGGACTTCCGCAGCGTGATCGCGGAGACCGACCGCGACGGCCAGCGCGACCTGGCTACGCGCCACGTGTTGCTGGCCGAGACCCGCGGTCAGGCCCTGGTGGCGGCCGCGCTCAACGACCGTCAGAATCTGGAAAGCATTCTGGTCACGGCTCACGCGCTCGATCCGGAAGATGCGCTGGCCCGCGAGATCGCGCGCCAACTCAAAGCCAAGCCACGCGGCGAATTGAGCATGGCCAAGCTGTTGCCGGAAACCCCAGCACGCTCCCGTTGACCCAAACAGCGCGCGAAACGCGGAAATGGACTAAGATTTTCAGAATGAGTCGCTGGTGCGGTGTGGGCTGTGGGTTTGCTGCCTTGGCAGTGTGGGTGGTGGCGTGCGCGGAAACGCCGAAGGCTGCCGAGGCTCCCGAGCCCGCGGCGGTCGCCAGCGAGCGCCCGAGCAAGGCGCCCGCGCCCGCGAGTGAGGTGTTGCTCACCCCGGACACGCGCCCGAACCCGCCGGCCGCCACCGCGTCGGCGCCACCACCAGTATCGCCTGCGCCGATCCTGCCGATCTGTTTGGCCAAGTGCGACAAGCTGGTGAGCAAGTGCGGCACCTCCGCGGTCGAGAGCTGTCGGCTCAATTGCGGCAAGTACGATCCGCCTCCGGCCGGCTGCGGCGATCCAGTGCGCATCGCGCTGGAATGCGCGCGCGACGCCAAGGACCTCACTTGCGCCAACGTCGCGCCCGAGAGCTGCTCGCGGAAATTCCGTGAACTTGCCGCGTGCGCCGCGGGCGAAGCCGCGCAGCCGGCCGAGAAGGCCCCCGCGGGGCTGCCCGAGGGCTGGGAGCAAGTGACGGACTCGGCCAACGGCTTCAGCGTGGCGATGCCGATGGGCTCGGTCGTCAAGGCGGGCCCCGAAGGCCCAGTGCGCTCGGTGATGGCCGCCGATGCAACGCTGTACACCGTCAGCGTGCTGCCCCTGCTCAAAGACAAACCGAGCGAAAAATCGTTCCTGCATTTCTTGATGAAGGTGCAGGGCCGCTGCAGCGACAAAGTGAAGCTCGACGGCTTCATCGAGAAAGCGGGCCGCTCGTCCATGCATTACAAAGCGCATTGCCCGGACAAGACTGATTGGGACGGCATGATCTTCAGCAACGATCGGCACTTGGTCTTGCTCAGCGCCCAAGCGCCCTTGGGCAAGCTCGGGATCACCGAGCCGTTTTTCTACCGCTTCGAGTTCACGCCGCGTTGAGCCATGGCCGGAGCGTTGGTCGTTGCGCACATCGTCATCCCCGAAGCCGAGCTTCGCTGGACGGCGGTGCGCGCGTCGGGCCCGGGCGGCCAGAACGTGAACAAGGTCTCGAGCAAGATCGATCTGCGCTTCGATTTCGAAGACAGCTCTGCGCTGAGCGACGAACTCAAGGCCCGGCTCCGCGTCAAGGCCGCGGCGCGGCTGGATGCCGATGGCCAGATCCAAATCACGAGCCAGCTCACTCGCAACCAGCCCGACAATCTGGAAGACGCGCGTCAGAAGTTGGCCGCGCTGCTGCGCTCGGCGATGGCGAGCCCCAAGGCGCGTCGCAAGACCAAACCGAGCCGGGCCAAGAAAGCCAAGCGTGTCGCTGAAAAGCGCGTGCACGCCGCCAAAAAGCAAAGCCGCGGCCGCGTCAGCACCGATTGACGCGGGGCGAGCGTTACCAGCCGGAGGGCGCGACCCAGAAGCGTGCGCCGTAGCCGATGGTGGGTGATAGATCGGTGCGCAGGTAGCTGTCCTCGTTTTGGAAAACCTCGAAGCGCCGGTAAACCGCAGCGGCCGCGTACACGTCGAGATGTAGCCAATCGTTGAAGTTGAAGGTCAGCTTGGGGTCCACGCTCAAGTTGGAATACGCGAGCTCGGCGTCATCCAATTGCCAGGTTTCCTTGCCGAGGTGGAAGCGATTGCCATCGAGGTTGGCGCGTGCGCCCACGTCGAGCCAATCGAACAGGTGGTACTCGGCCGTGAGCCAAACTGGCGCAAAGCCACGGATTCGGAAGCGCTCGCCGACTTTCAGCTTGAGCAGGACCGCGGGCAAGGGCTTGAGCTCGCCGGTTCGGCGATCGTAAATGGCTCCTGCGCCGAGCTTGAAGGAATCGGTGAATGAATAGGTCGCGAAGCCCGTGGCCGAGAGCAAGAGATCACGCGAGCCCACTGGATCCTCGAAGTCAGAAGCCAGCCCTGCTTCGCCCAGCAAGACCAGCTCGACGCGCTTGCCGATGCGCTGATCGACGCCGAAGGCCGCTTTGATTGCGTGCAGCTGGAGCGAGTTGGCTTGGGTGGGCTCGGCATCGATCAATTCGTAGCCCGCTCCCGCAATGAGCGTCGTGCTTTTGCCGACCTCGATCGGCAAGCCCGCGTTCGCGCGCACCACGTTAATCGCGATTTTTCCGGGCAAATCGCCGCTATTGGCGGCCGGGTAATGTTCGGCCGTGGTCGCCACGACGGAGTCGGCCAGTTGTGCCCGAGCAAAGTGACTCGTCGTGAGCAGGCAGAGCGCCGCCGCCCAGAGATGGACCTTCATGATGAACCTCGGAATAGCAACGGCCGTGCCGCCTCACGCTCGCGGTTTGGGTATATCCAGCGTCGGGATCGCGCTGAGGTGTCCAGGCGTGTGCGGTTCGCTCCGGGAGCATGGCTTTCACTGACCTCCACGCGCTGCCGCGCTTGGTGAAGTCACCTTCTCGGAATCCGCGCCGTTTGCCGTCCTGCCCTCGCGCCCGGCCGAGCCGTTCGACGTGCTTCGTGTGTCTTCGAGCAACCGAGCGAAAGGCCCATCGAAAATAGAGCGGTGCTGGCCACCTCCATGTGAATACGAGCCACCTCAAAACCTCCGTCCCGTGCCGCCGTCTGCGAAAGTGATGCCAACGGCAGAGAAGTTGCTCTGGAGGAGCTCGACCCGCTGCGAAGCGGGCAAATGAGGAAGAAACGAATATGGCCAGCCCCAAGACTCAGTATCCAAACGACTCTCGGCACTATCCAAACGCCGAGCCGGGCGTCTCGAGCGCACTGCTTCACGCGGTGCCCGCCTTCGAGGCGCAGCTCTATCGGCTAGCCCCGTCTCGAGTGACGGTGTTGCTCGTGGGTGGCAGTGCGGAGCTCAAGCACGCGGTAGCCCACGCGCTGCACCAGCGCTCGCCGCGTCGAGAACAGCCGTTCGTGGTTTTCGATTGCCGCGGGCTCGGCAGTGACGGCGTCGAGCTCGGCCTGTTCGGTGGCCCCGCCCACGCGCCGCCGGCTCGAGGTGCTGTCCAAGAGGCCAGTGCCGGAACGTTGTACGTGGCGACCATCGATCAACTGCCGCTTTTGACCCAGCCGCACTTCTTGCGCTTCTTGGATCAGGAGCGAAACGCTCGTGTCATCGCGTCGACCGATAGCGATTTGGCGCTCGAGGTCGAAGCGGGCCATTTCCGCTTCGACCTCGCCGAACGGCTCAGTTTGGTGGAACTGGTACTCCCGGGCGAGCTCGCGCCGGTCTAGCCTGAAGCCGCAAGTCCGATGGATCACCGGGAGATTCGCGCGATTCGTGGCTCGCTGAGTCGGGCGGCGTTTGCGCGCTTGCTCAACGTGACCTCGCTCACGGTCTTGCGCTGGGAATTGCCGGACGACAACAAGGAGGCGCGCCGCCCCCGCGCACGGATGGTGGAAGCCCTACGCCGCTTGCGAGAGGAAGGAGTCGGCGCGAAGGTAAACGGTGGCGCAGAGGGCACCCTGCCCGACGAAGACGAGGATGAGAGCGCTGCGGAGCCCGCGCTGGAGCGCCCGCCGAGCGAGCCTGCCCCATCCGCGGCCTTCGCGGCCGATGCGGCGCTGGTTCAACCGCTGCTCGCTCGGTTGATGGGGGACTCTTGGATCGCCGCGGAAGACGAGCTCTTGCGCTTGCTGGCAGGCAAGCAACTGCAAACGCCGGCGGGGCGCACCCTGGCCACGCTCGGTCTGATCCAAGTGCAGCTCTTCGGGCGGCTCGATGCTCGCGGGGCGCTCGGCACGCTGACGCCCATCTTGGACGAAGTAGAGCGGGGCGGGGTCGCGCGCGCGATCGCGGCGCGCGCGCACTTGCTGGCGGCGGTGTTGTTCAGCGCACCTGATTCACGCTTCTTCGACGTCGGGCGCGTCAATGCCCACGCGGCTCGTGCCGACGCACTGCTCGAAGCCGACGAGAACGACCTGAGGGTGCTCTTGGCCACGGCGCGCATCTCGGCGGCGCGTTTTTTGGGCCCGAGCGTGACCGTGCACGTGTATGAGGCCGCTGCCCAGAGTCTAGACCGCGCGGAGTCCGCCCTGCCTCGCTTTCTGGTGCTCGGCTACCGCGGCATGGTGGCGGCGTTCCGCGGCGACGAAGCGCTCGCCGAGCGCTCCAACGCCGAGGGCCTGGCGCTCGCCGAGCGGCTCGGGCTTTGGCCAATCGTGATCGCAGTCCTCGCGGATCGCGCCTGGCGAGCGGTGACGGGCTCGTCATTGCCGGAAAAAGTGCTGGAAATTACCCAGATGGCGCGGCGCCGTGCGCGTCAGGTCGAGCTGCCGCCCGGCGAATCCATGCTCCGCATCTTAGCCTGCGAAATCGAAGCGCTGTCACGGCTCGGTCGCTTCGATGAGGTCGAAGCGGTGGTCGAAGAGGCCAACACCTTGGCCCGCCGCGGTTCGCTGCCTCGTTACGCGCTGGCCATGCCGGTCGCGCGCTTTTACCTGTTCACGGATCGGAACGAACGCCTGCCCGAGTGGGCGGAGGCGCTAGACGCGGAGGTCGCCGGCAGCGGCCGCCCGCTCGCCAATGTCCACGCGCTCGCGGTACGCGGCATGTTGGCAACTCTGGAGGGCGACGTGGAGAGCGGCTCGGAGCTGTTCGAGCAGATTCTGGCCGCACCAGAGACCACGACCGGTATCGACTACCTGATGCACCACGCGTACTTCGAGTACGCGCTCGCGAAGTTGCTGCGGCAAGACATCGAAGGTTGCCGAGCCGCTGTGCGCCGCACGCGCGAGTTTATCGACCGGCATCCCTCTGCCTGGCACTCGGTGCTGTGCACGCGCATGGAATCTTTCATCGGTATCGCCGACGGCCAATTCTCGGACGCGCGTCAGAAGGCCGAGACGACGGTCAGTACCTTTGGTCTCATGGGTGACGTAATTCAGGTGGCGTTCTCCAAGGCCAACGTGGCGATGGTCGCCCGCGCCTCGGGGGCGCCCGATTCGGAACGACGCCTCGCCGAAGCCATTCAAGAATTGCGGCGCCTCGGCGTGTGGTCGCCGCATTTGCTCCGGCGCGCACAGATCATTTCCAAACCGGTGGCCGCCGCACCATGGCGCGCTGACACGATGACCGAGCGGTTGGTCGGCGCGATCGGTCGGCTCTCGGTGCGTGGTCTGTCGCACGACCAGTACCGTCGCGGTCTGGCCATCATCTTGGGCGAGCTCTTTCCCGGTCGCGAGGCGCTGGTTGGCGGCAGCGAGCTGTCCGAGCACGAGCCCGGTGTGGTTCAGGTCTCGGACCTGGCCGATGGCAGCTTGCGCTTCGGCCTGCGTGGCGCTCTGAATCCGGAAGAATTTGCGGCCCTTCGCATCTTGGCTGCGTTCGTGCCGCGCGTGCTCGGCAACACCGCAACGCCCGAGTCGGACGGCGCGGCGGACCACGTGCTGCCGCATTTCATTGCCGCCGCCGCCGCCACACGCAAGCTGAAGACCGAGATTGCTCGCCTCTCGCGCTCGTCGGCCACGATTCTGATCGGTGGCGAGTCGGGTACGGGTAAGGAGGTCGTGGCCCGCGCCGTGCACGACCTCTCCGCGCGCGCCGACAAGCCCTACATCGTCTTCAATTGCGCGAGCGTGCCGCGTGACTTGTTCGAGAGCCAGTTGTTCGGCTACCGCAAGGGCTCCTTCACCGGCGCGACCAGCGATAGCCCCGGCGTGATCCGCGCGGCCGACGGTGGCACCTTGTTTTTGGACGAGATCGGTGAGCTGCCGCTAGATACGCAGCCCAAGCTGCTGCGCTTTCTAGAGAACTCCGAGGTGACCGCGCTCGGCGAACAACGGCCGCGCCGAGTGGATGTGCGCATCCTGGCCGCCACCCACCGCGATCTCGATCGGCTGGTGCGAGATGGGCGTTTTCGCGAAGATCTGTACTACCGCCTGAACGTGATTCCGTTGCACGTCCCGCCGCTGCGCGAGCGTCCCGAGGACATCCTCGCGCTCGCGCGCCTGTTCATTGGCCGGCTCGCGCCGGAAGCGGGCTCCACTCCCGATCTTGCGGCGGACGCCGTGCACGCGCTGCGCGCTCACTCCTGGCCTGGCAATGTGCGTGAATTGCGGAACGTGATCGAGCGCGCGATGGCCTACGCGCCGGTGCCTGAAGTCCTGCACGTCGAGCACCTGCGGCTGCCGAACGCCTAGCGAGCGTTCCGGCTCGTCAATCGGATGTTATCCAATCTGCCCCTGCCTTCGGCACACCCGTTGCAAAAGCGGTCAGCCATGGATATCGCAATTTTTCCGACTCGAGAACTGGCGCCCGTACTTGGCGCGCTGCGCGACGTCGCTTTCAGCAACGACCGCTTCACAGAAGCCGAAGCACAAATGATCGAAGGCCTTGCTCAGCTCCATGGCCATCGGGTGCGGGCGGACGAACTCCAGTTCGTGCGGCTCGACGATCTCGCCCGCGCGGTGACCGATCCTCATCGTCGCAAGCGCGTGGTGCAACTGGCCATCATTCTCAGCCTCGTCGAAGGGCAGCCGGACGAGCGCGCTTCGGCCGCGGTGTCGCGGCTCGCCCGCGCGCTCGCTGTCGACGAAGCGGGCCTGCGCGTGTTGGATCGGGTTGCCCATGGTCACGCCATGCTCGCACGCGTCGACATGGTGCGACGCGTGCAGCGCTTTGCCCAGCATGGCGGCGGTCCCAATTTCCTGAAGGTCGCGCTACCCACGCTGCTCGGCCTCGGCCAAGATGAGCGGCTGGCCGCGCGCTACTCCGCGCTCGCCGAGCTGCCCATCGGCACGCTGGGACGCGGTCTGTACGACCACTACCGCCAGAATGACTTCGCGCTGCCCGGTGAAAAGGGCGGCCTGCCCGAATTGATGCTGTTCCACGACGTGGGCCACGTGGTCTCGGGCTATGGCGTGGAGCCTCAGGGTGAGATCCAGCAAGCCGCTTTTCAAGCCGGGTTCGCCCGCACGGACGGCTTCGTGTTTCTGTTGTTCGGCATCCTGCAATTTCACATCGGCCTGCGCATCACCCCCATCGCCAAGGGTCAGCAAGGGCTGTTCGATGTGCCCAAGGTGCTGCGCGCGCTCGACCGCGGTGCTGCTTGCCAAATGGACTTTTCCGATCACTTCGACTTTTTTCGCTACGCGCCGGAACGCTTGGACGTGCTGCGCGCGCGCTGGGGCGTGCCACCAGTCCAAACTGCGTCGCGCTAACGAAGCTCGGCCTCGAATAGCGCCAGCAGCTCTCGCCAATGCCGCTCGCTGGCGGCCGCGTCGTAGATCGGCGTGTCGCTGAAGACCCAGCCGTGCTTGGCGGGGTAGGTTTCCACGACGTGCTCGACGCCAGCGTCGGTGAGCGCTTTTTCCAGGCGCTGCTTCATCTCATCGGGGAAGCTCGCGTCCTCGATGGCCCCCGCGACATACAAGCGCGCCTTCATTCGGGGAGCGAGCAAGTGTGGACTGTCCGGCGCGTCGCTCGCGAGTTGACTGCCATGAAACGACGCCGCGGCCACGATCCGATCCGGAAAAGTGCCCGCCGCGGTGAGTGCCATTCGCCCGCCCATGCAGTAGCCGGTGACGCCGATGCCGCCCGCCTTCACATCCGGTTCCGACGCCAAGTAGTCGATGAATGCGCGTGTGTCGGACATGACCCGGGCCTGCGAGATGTGGCTCGAAAACTTCTCGACCAGCCGTTTGCGCTGCTCGGGGTCGCTGAACACCGTGCGCGCGTCCATCGCTTCGTACGGTCCCGAGCGGTAATAGAGATCCGGCAAGAGCACGAAGTAGCCGCTCTTTGCCAGTCGCACGCCCAACTCCAACATGGACGGGCGGATGCCCACGCCGTCCATATAGACGAGCACCCCCGGCCAGGGGCCGCTGCCCGTCGCGGGGCGAAAGACGTAGCTCGGACAAATTCCCTCTGCGGTGGTGATCTCGACCCGGCTCATGCCCGGAGTTTGTCACGCCTGCCAAGGCTTTTTGGCAAAAAAAGGTTTCGAGCGGCTGCTTCGTCCGCCCCCGATCGGCCGCGATCACGGCCCAGACTTCGTGCTCGAGCCCGCAACTCGGCCCGAACTTCGCGCACGAGTTTCTATCGATTCAAAACGCGCCAAGCGGCCAAACATACGCACAGAAACAGGAACCAAAGCAGCGCTTTGCGCCTGAATGGTCGCTGGACCTCGGTCCCCGGCAGCGCTCGCCGCGGAACATTGCTTCAGCAGCAATGCCCGCAAGCGCGTGAGCGCGTTTGCACTAAACGCACCATTGCCGAAGATTTCGCGGCCTCCCGGCAGCGCTCGCGCGTCCGTTCACTTGCAATGCCGCGCGAAGAGCGCGAGCGATCCCGCCGACACCAACCGTGATGGCGCGGTCTACGCGCTGACGCACTTCGCGTCGCAAGCGACGGAGAGTGACACTGCGACAGCCGCTGAGAGCAACGCGTAGTCGGGCTAGCCGACGGGATTCGGCCGTCAGGCGCTGCTCCTCCACGCAGCCCGAAGGGCTGCGGCGGAGGAGGAGGGATTCGAACCCACGGTACCCTTGCGAGTACGCCGGTTTTCAAAACCGGTGCCTTAAACCGCTCGGCCACTCCTCCAAGTCGCGGGAAAATGCTTGGAAGCCGCTCGATAGCACCAGAAAACGAGCGCGTCACGTGCCGGCTGCGTTCAACGCGGAACGAAGCTTTCGCCGTCGAAGCGGTACTGGCGGGTGGTGACCTGGGGTTTGCTGAAGGGGCGTTCGGTGGGCGGGGAGCCGGGCGTGTTTTCGCGGCAATAGCGTTGGTAGCGTTCGTCCATGTCGCGCGCGGTGCGGGTGCTGCGGACGATCAGGCCGTTGTTTTTGGCGGCGGGATTTTGATTGAGTTCGAAGCTTTCGATCACTTCTTCGGTGGTCCGGGTGCCGGGATCGGTGAGACACGGGTCCTGGTTCGTAAAGCTGAACAGGGTTTGCTGTTTGGGGGGCTCGACGGCGAAGTCGAGCACGCTGAGCGTATCGGTGGAGATCGATTGCTGGGCGTTGCTGAACTCGCACACCGCGAGGTCGTGACCGTCGGGGTGGTGGTACGCTTGGCAGGCCTGCGGGCGTAAGCCCGAGAGGTAGCGGAGCGTTTTGAATTTGTCGCCTTGGCGTTCGGCGATCAGCGTGCCGCCCCAGTTCGACGAGTGAGGTTCGCAGCCGTTGAATACGGCCAAGCGTTGGTCGGCATTGGAGCTGGTGAAGTGGCCAGGGATGTACAGTTCGAGCTCGTAGAAGTCTTTGCCGTCGACGGCGATGCGTCCGTCGGAGACGGCGGCAGGGCCTTCGAAGGGCGGGCAAGTGCGGCAGCCGAGATGCACGCGGTGCGCGCCTTCGAGCTCGTAGTGTATCGCGACGTTGCACAGGTCGGAGAGGAAGCCGAGCTGTTGCGCGAGCTCGGGCGGTAGGTCGGCCGGGATGGCGTCGAGGAAGCGCGGGCTTCCCGGCGCGGGTTCTGCGGGGGCGGCCGCTGTTGGTGCAGTGTCCACGGCTGCGGCGGGTATGGGGAGGGGCGCCGGAGCTCGCGCCGCGCAGCTGGTGATGCCGAGCAGTGCAAGTGTTGCCCAGCCGATTCCCTGTCGCCCCCGAGCGCACACGCGATGCATCCGGTTCAGCGTAGCTGACGGCCAGGGAGAGGCTCGCCGGATCGCGAACGCTGCGGCCCGTCCGACACGACTTGCGGTGCCGTAACCACGATCGCCCCCCAAAAAATCGCGAAATGGGGCAAATGTGGCTTGGCCTGGGGCTTGCTGAAGGTGAGGGCAACCGGCGCATCCGTCCGGTGGAGGTAACCACGATGGGCATCGAAAATTCGCGTTGGGTGGCGGTGAGTGCGTTGGCGGCGGCGATGTTCGCGCTCGGCTTTTCGTTTGCGGGCGTGGCCTGCAACAACTCACATGACGTGAGCGTGGCGGAAGCGGCGCGTGCGGGCAGCAGCGTGAGCGTGCCTGCACCTGCGGCCAGTTTGGCCAACGTGGCCAAGATCGTGAACGGTGTGCCACCGGCGCTGCCGAGCACCGCTGTGCAGCCCGCGCCGTGGTCGACCGCTATTGGCACGGAAATCAAAGCACCCAGTGATGGCCTGAAGTTGAAGCGCTTCGTGGTCACGCACAAGATTCAGAATCGCGAGCCCATTGCGGCTGCGGACTTCACCCTCGGCAGCGCGCCCGTCTATGCGTTCGTGGAGTTCGAGAACTCAGCGCACGAGGCGCGCAGTGTGCGCGTCATGTTCCAAAATCAGGACACGAAGGCCACCGTTGGTCACGTGAAGCTGACCGTGCCGGGCACCTCGGAACGCTTCCGAACTTGGGGCAATACCCGCATGATCAAGGATCCTGGGCACTGGGTGGCAGTGGTTTCGACCGTCGATGGCACCGAATTGGGTCGCGCTCCGTTCGAGGTGAAGAGCTGAACGCACTCAGCGGCACCAACGGTGATCTGCTAAAGCAACTGGGACATGAGCCCTGCATCCGCCTCCCCAAAACCGGTAGCCCCCGAGAGCACTGCCGTGCGCGTTGCCTTGTGGCGGGCCCTGCACGTGAAAGTCGATCCGCCCCCGCATGTGATCGAAGACGAAGTCGGTCTACAGCTCGTGGCCCCGGACGAAAGCTGGCGTCAGCGTCCGGACATGGATCCGCGCTTCACCAGTGCCTTTCGCGCCTCGATCGTAGGCCGCGCTCGTTTCATCGAAGATCTGGTGACGGAACAGGCCGCGCGCGGCGTCGGTCAGTACGTCATTTTGGGTGCAGGCCTCGATACGTTTGCTCAACGCAAGCCACCGACTGTTTCGGGACTGACGATCTTCGAGGTCGATCAGCCGGGTCCGCAAGCCTGGAAGCAGCAGCGGCTGCTCGAACTCGGCTGGGGCATCCCCGAATGGCTGCGTTTCGTGGCGGTCAATTTCGAAGCCGGCCAAACGTGGTGGGAGCAGCTCTCTGGCGCCGGCTTCGACGTGCGCGGCCCAGCCGTCGTCGCGTCCGCCGGAGTCAGCATGTATCTGACCAAAGAGGCAACCGCTGCGACGTTGCGCCAGGTGGCGGCGCTCGCGCCCGGTTCCAGTTTCGTGATGACGTTCCTGATGCCGATTGAGCTCGCCGATCCGGAAGTGCGTCCGGGTCTGGAAATGGCCGCTAAAGGCGCGCGCGCCAGTGGCACGCCCTTCATCAGCTTCTTCACGCCGACGGAAATGTTGACGATGGCCCGTGAAGCGGGCTTTCGCGCCGCGGAGCACGTGTCGACAGCCACGCTCGCTGAGCGCTATTTCGCCGATCGCGCCGATGGCCTGCGCCCCCCGAACAACGCCGAAGAGATCCTGGTCGCGACGACCTAGAGTACGCCGCCTTGACCCGCTTCGGGGATGCTGTGCGCACCAGCGACGAGGTCGGGCGCGCCTCCCGTGCCGCTTCCGCCGCTAGACGTAGCTGCTGCGCCGCCTGCCGCACCGGTGCCACCGAATCCGCCGCTCCCAAAGTAGAACACGGCGGGATCAGGTGGAGTGTAGCTCGGGTTGGGCGTCGTCGGCAGATGCGGCAGCACCATCTTGTTTCTGAATTCCTCCATTTCGCACTGCGGGAAGCCTTGCCAGCAATGGGTGCCGTCGAAATAGACTTCGACCGGTACGCAGCCGCAGCCGCCGCAGCAAGCCATGCCGATCACCGCCCGTTGCCCGCACGAAACTTGCGCCGTGGCTCCTTTGAAGCCTTCGAACTCGCAGGTGGTCCCGGTCGACTCGACTCCGCAGGCGACGGTCGTGTCCTTGCAGTCGTCTTTGATGCAGCTGCCATCCAGGTCACACGACGGAGGCGGGGGCGGTTCGGTCGTGACTGGGTCGGTGCTTGATCCCGCGCCTCCGGAGTTGGCATTTGCGGCGCCGCCGCTCTCGGCGTTCCCGCTATCCGGATTCGCGCTGTCCTCGTTCGTACCGGTGCGGTCGTCGTTCGTGCGCGAGGTTTGCCCTGCTTTGCCCTGGCTCCCCTTCCTGCCTGCACCGCCCGCTTGCGCTCCGTTCGCAGCCACCGCGTCGTTGGGACCCTCTCCACCCGTTCCGCCAACTTCACCGGCGGCGGCCTGCGTCGAGGCAGGCGTATTCGGATCGTCCGTAGCCGCGCTGCACCCGGTCAAAACGTAGATGAGCGTAGGTGCCAGGATGAGCAAACGAAGCGCCGCCATGCCTCACCTGTGTGCAAGTGCTATGCGCAGCGGTCCCCGACCCGAAAACGGGGCCAAAAAGCCGGCGGAGTCGCGACCACCGCCTTTGTGCCTCAGGCGCGCAGTCTGGCGCCGATGTCATTACGCACCAAGAGTGACGCTTCGCCACGGAGCGCGGAGTGCAAATGGCCGCGCGCTGCGGTGCGAAGGAGAGGCGTCGTCGGTGTCACTCGTTCAGTGCCGGCATGATTCCGTCTGCCAGCTAGCTTTCCAAGACCTGTGTAAGGGGAGGCGGTTTGAGGACGAGTAAGCGCGTGGGCACGCTGCTCCTACCTAGTAAGTTATTTTACTCAGCTGGCTTCGCTGGCCATCGTGCATCATGCTGGCTCGTGTGCCGCAATTCGCGGCTCAAATTGTGAGTAAATATGTCACGTAGCGAGCTCTTCCGTGGTGGGCTGTCGAGCGTCCTCTTGGCTTTGTTGTGGGTCGGTCCTGCTTGTTCGAGCTCCGACGCGCCAGTCCCCGGCGGGCCTGATTCAGGCGCGGGCGGAGCCGCTGCGGGTGCCTCGGCCAACGGTGGCAAAGCCGGCAAAGGCGGGGCGTCTGGCTCCGGCAGCGGCGGTCGCGCCGGTGCTGGCAATGCCGGTCGCGCTGGCTCCGGCACCGCTGCCACGGCGGGCGCGGGCATGGCGGGCGACAGCACGGGGACCGCGGGCAACGGCGTCGGCTCGGCGGGTGATGGCGTGGGCGGCGCGGGCATGGCGGGGTCGGGCTCCGAAGCCGGCAGTGGCGGTGGATCTACGGTCCAATGCGAGCCAAACAACGACCAATGCCCAGCAGGCAAATACTGCTCAGCGGCGAACACTTGTATCGACGGCTGTAAAAACGCCGACAGCTGTGCAAGCGGCGTGTGCGATGCCGATCACGATTGTCAAAACTGCATTTCGGATCAGGAATGTAGTGAGCCGAATGTTTGTGGCGCCACACGATGCGCCCCCGCCTGCGACGCCACCCAAGAGGGCACGAACCAAGGCTGCGGTACGGGCCTGACCTGCTGCTCGCTCCATTGCGTGTCCACCGTCAACGACCAGCAACATTGCGGGGCGTGCGGCACGGCCTGCGCGGCGACTCAATTTTGCGGTCAATCTGGCTGCATCAGCACTCAGCTTTCGTCCCTGTGCCAGGTCGGCAAGCTGGTCGTCATCCTCGATGGCCAATCCGGCGATGATCCCAAGAGCCGCGAGCTGGCTCAGTCCGTGGTCGCTCATTGTCCTTCGGGGCAAACCGTCCGTGAAGTGTCGCAGACAGTCGCAGACGCATTGAATCCTATCGACGGTCACCCGGTCGCCGGCAGTGCGGAGCTGCTGCTGATCGCTGGCAGCAGCTATTTCCAGAAGGGCGCGGATTACATGGTGCTGAACAAGCTCGCTCCGCTCGTCAACCTGGGCAGCCAGGATAGCTTCGAGATCCGCGACTCGAGCACGAACGCATTGATCGCCAGCGAACTGATCTCGGAGACCACGGACGGTAACGACTTGTTCGCCGTGCAATTCATGCGCGACCCGAGCAGCGGGTCATTGATCCTCAATGCTTACGGTTTCACCGTCGGCGGCACGGCCGCGGCCGCGTACTACTTCGAACAATCGATCATGTCAGACCTGAGCGGGGCGACCAAGGCCTGGTATGTCGGCAAATTCACGGACACGAACGCGAACTCGCTGCCGGACATGAACGAGCTCACGATCATCGCCTCGGGCGGCTGAACCAGCTAACCCCAGCCGTCGAGCACGGCTTGCGAGATCAAACGCGAGTCGGCAATGATCGGCCGATGCGCATGCCTGCGCGCGAGGCGTTCCAGCCAACGTGCGTGGTAATCGGGCACGAACTCGAGCGATTCGAGCGATTCATTCGCGGCGACCTCGAGGTAAACGTCGAGATTTGCCAGATTGGGCCGGGGCAGCGTGCCCGCGGCTTGGGCCCGCCACATTTGCTCGTAGAGACCTTCGAGCTCGCTGACCAAGGTCGGCATATCGAACAGCACGGAGCTATTGCGCGCAGCGTTCAGGCGTTCGCGCAGGGCCTCGAGCGAGCGCCGATCGCGCCCGTAGCGCACGGCTTTCTCGACGAATTCTGGGCTCGACTCGCAAATCAATTCGGGCAGCCCCGCCGCGCGCACCAGGCTGCCGCAGACGCGTGAAGCGAACGAACGGCCGCTGAGCGTGAGCACCGGCACACCGGTCCAGAGTGCGTCGGAGGCGGTGGTGTGTGCGCCGTACGGCGAGGTATCGAGGAATAGATCGGCCAACGGGTAGCGCGCCAAGTGAAAGGGGTTGGCCAGCTTCTGCGCAAAAACCAGCCGCTCACGCTCGATGCCGCGCTCGGCGGCGTAGCTGCGCAGTCGTTCGTTGGTCGGGTCATTGCTACCCAAGAGCCACAGCACGCTGCCCGGCACGCGCGTCAAAATCGCTAGCCAGCGTTCGAAGGTGGCGGGACCGATCTTGTGCGCGCCGTTGAAGCAGCAGAATACCGTTGCGTCTTCGGGCAGCCCGACCTCGCCTCGCGTGGGCCGTTGCGGCGCGAGGCCACGCGCGCGCAGGCTCGGCTGGTAACAGGGCAAGCGCAGCACTTTCTCCGAGTAATACAGCTCGTGCGACTCGGGCACGATGAACTCGTCCGCGATCAAATAGTGATGGTACGGGCTGGCCATGCTGCCAGGAAAACCCAGCCAATTGACGATTACGGGAGCCGGCCGTTGCGCGACGACCTTGAGTCGGGCATCGCGCGTGTAGCCATTCAGATCGACCAAGATCTGCACGCGGTCGTTGGCGATTTGACGCGCCGCGCTCACGTCGTCCAGCTTGCTGAGCGAGCTGAAGTGGTGAGCGGTGGCCTTGAAATGTTGGTGCAGCGGGTCGTTGGATTCCGGACCGCAGTAGTAAGCGAAGGCCTCGACCCGGTCTCGCGCATGCAGGCCGAAGACTTCGGTGATCAGGTAGCCGACGGCGTGCTCGCGTAGATCCGAAGACAGGTAGCCGACGCGCAGCGGCCCAGGAGCCGCGCTGATCGGCGTCCGCGCACAGAGCAGCGCACCCGGCGTGCCGACATCGAGCTGGTTGTAGTGATGGGCGAGCGCTAGCTGCAATAGCGGATCGTCGCTCAACGCGGCTGCGGAAAGCGGCGACAAACCGCGGATCAACGTGGGCTCGTCGACGCGCTCCGAGGGCAATACCGCGGGCCACTCACATTGCCGTTGGCGCAGCGCCACCAAATGCTGAATGGCCTCGCGCTGAGTCGAATCGAGCTCCAGGCTGTGCCGCAACATCTGCTCGGCTGCCGCGTCTTGCTCCGCCGCTTCGAGCGCGCGCGCGCTCTGATTGAGCGTCGTGGTCTTGTGGGAGACCGCCGCCCCGGTGATCGCGCTCATCCGCGCAAGTGCCGCCGACCACTGCGCGAGCGCGGCCCCGACGTTCCCCAGCCGTTCATGGACGCGGCCGAGATTGATGTACGCGGGCATGAAATCGGGATTCAGCTCGATGGCATGCTCGAGGCAGGTGCGCGCGGGTTCGAGCTGGTCCGTATCGGAGAGCGCGACCGCGTAATTGAAGAGCACCGCGTACAGCAGCGGATGATCGGCATGGTGCTCGACCCAGGTGGCGTAGAGCGCGCTCGCGGCCTGCATCTGACCGCCCTGCTTCAACAGCTCGACCGCGCGGATCAGATCCGGAACGCTCAGTTCTTGGGCCATTACGCGAATTTAGAGCTCAAACCAGCGCGTCGATCAACGCTTGGATCTGGGCTTGGGTCATGGCCGCGAGCTGGTCGTCGCCAAGCGCGCTGAGTTGGGTCGGGCTCATCGCTTCGATGTCGGTGGTGGTGAGTTGTGCGATGGTGGTGGTGCTCAGGTAAGAGATGGTGGTGGTGGAAATCTCGGTGAATTGCGTGGGGGCCAGCTGCGCGAATTGTTCGGGTTTGAACGTGCCGAGCTGCATGGCGGTCAGCGAGCCGATTTGCTCGGGGCTCAGCGCGGCCAGCTGCGCTTGTGAGAGATTCTGCAACTCGGTAGCGTTGAAGCTGCCCACTTGTGAACCGCTCAAGCTCGAGATCTGGGTGCTCGAAAGCGCGGCCAGCTGCGGCAAAGTCAGGGCGCGGATCTGCAACCGCTGCAGACCCTCCAGCTGATCCAAGCTGAATGCGGCAATCTGCGTGGTCGACAAATAGCCAATCTGTGTGGAAGTCAAGGCTGCGACCTCGTAGGGCGTGAGGCTCGCGAATTGAGTCGAAGTCAGCTCCCCGATTTGCGCCGCAGTCAGCCCCGCCACGCCGCTCGCCGACAGCGAACTCACTTGCACGGGGCTCAGCGCGGCCACTTGCGTCGCGGCCAGCGCGCCGACTTGAGTTGCGGTCAGGCCGCTCAGTTCGGCCGCCGAGAGCAGCTGGATCTGGGTCGTGGTCAGGCTAGACATCTGCGTCGCGGACAAACCGGTGATGCCCGTCGCCGACAAGCTCTGGAATTGCGCGGTGGTCAGCGCGGCGAACTCGCTGCTCGTCAGCCCGGAGATCGCAGTTCCCGAGAGCGCGCCAATTTGCGACAGTGACAGCGCGGTCAATTGCGTCGTGCTCAGCGCAGCCACCTGAGCGGCACCCACGCCGGTGATGCCGGTCGTCGAGAGCGCGCTGATCTGCGTCGAGCTCAGTTGAGTGAACTGAGTCGTGGACAACGCCGCAACTTGCGCGGAAGTAAGCGCGCCGAGCTCGCTCGCGGTGAGCACGCCGAGTTGTGTCGAATTCAAGCTGGCGATCGCGGTGGTGCTCAGCGCGCCGATGGCAGCGGTCGAAAGTGAGGCCAATTGACCAGAGGAAAGCGCGGCGAGCTGGCTCGGGAGCAGCGCGGAAGCGCCGGTCGAGCCGAAGCCGGCAATTTGACTCGAGGACAGAGCGCCGAGCACCGTCGTGGTCAACTGCGCGGCCTGTGTCGCGCTGAGCGCGCCGAGCTGCGGCGCGGTGAGCGCTGCCAGTTGGCTCGTGCTCAGCGCTTGGAACTCTGCGGCGGTGAGCCCAGTGATGCCGGTCGAAGACAGCGCGGCCAATTGCTTGCTGCTAAGCACGGCCAGTTGGCTCGTGCTCAGCGCGCCAACCTGAGCCGCGCCGAGGCCTGCGACTTGGCCGGGGTTCAATGCCGAAACTTGGGCCGTCGACAATGCGCCGATCTGCGACGTGCTGAGGCCGCCGATTGCGCTGGGCGAGAACGCGGCGATCTGCGTCGAACTGAGCGCTTTCAACTGCGCGGCGCTGAGTATAGCGGCTGCACTCGAGCCGAGGCCGGCCAGACCCACTGCCGAGAGCGCGCTGATTTGCGTAGTGCTCAAGCCGGCAGCCTGGGAGGTGGTCAAGGCCGACAGTTGCGTTGAACCGAGGGCCGCGAGCTGCTTGCTGCTCAGTGCCGCGAACGCGGTCGTGCTCAAGCCGGGCACGCCGCTAGTGCCGAAGTTGGCGAGCTGCGTGGTCGTGAGCGCGGCGAGCTGTACGCCGCTGAGTGTGCTCACCTCGGTGCTATTCAGCACGCCGACTTGAGCCGTGGTCAGCGCGCCGATCTGGGTGGCGCTGAGCGAGCCAATTTGCGCACCACTCAGGCTCGCGACTTCGGTCGTGGATAGACCCGCAATGCGCGAACCACTGAGCGCGCCCAGCTGCACCGCGGACAAGGTCGCGAACTGCGCCGGGGTCAGCGCGGCGAGCTGCGCGGGGGTGAGCTGATTCAGGCGGGTCGTAGAAAATGCCGCGATTTGCGCGGTCGTGAGCCCGGAAACCCCGGCCGTCGAAAGCGCGGCGAGCTGGGTCGCGTTGAGCGCGTCGACCTGCGCGGCGGACAGCGCCGCTGCTTGAGTCGACGTCACTCCGGCGAGCTCGGTCGCGGTCAGGACGCCGACCTGCGCCGTGCTGAGTTGCGAGATTTGCGTGCTGCTCAGAGCGCCAAACTGATCGCCGCTGAACGCCGCCAGTTGCCGCGTGCTGAGCGCGGCGAGCTCGGTCGCGGTCAAACCGCGCACGCCGGTGGTGCTGAGCGCGGCGATTTGACTGGTCAAGAGCGCGCCGAGCTGAGTCGTGCTCAGGCTCGCGACCTGCGCGTCGTTTAGAGCGCCGATCTGCACACCCCCCAAATTGCCGACTTGGGTTGCGCTGAGCGCGCCAATCTGGCTCAGGGCGAGCGCGGCCACCTGCGTATCGAGCAAACTCCGCAGCTGGGCGCTAGCCAGCGCGCTGATCTGGCCAGCGCCGAGCGCGCTCACCTGAGCCGAGCTCAAACTGGCGATTTGGGTCGGAGAAAGAGCCCCCAATTGCTTGTTGCTGAGCGCCGCGATCAGCGTGGTGTTGAGTCCGCTCACCCCCACACTCGACAAAGCCGAAACCTGCCCCGTCGAGAGCGAGGCGAGCTGGGTGCTGGAAAGCGCGCTCACTTGTGTATCGAGCAAACCGCTGATCTGGGTCGCGCTGAACGTGCCGATCAGGTTGGCAGGCAAGCCGGCGATTTGAGTTTCGCTGAGCGCACCCACCTGCAGCGGCGTGATCGCCGCGAACTGCGCCGAGCTGAGGGCGCTGAAGTCGCTCACGGGCAGCGACGCAATCACGGTCGTGGATAGGCTCGCCACTTGCGCGGTCGTCAGCATTGCCAGCTGCGTGCCGGGGATGGCCGCGAACTGCTCCGCGGTCAGCACGCCCAGCGCGCTGGGCGGCAACGCACGCAGTTGCGTGCTGGAAAGGGCTGTGATTTCGGTGCTCGTCAGGCCACTCGCGCCGACCGTGGACAATGCCGAGAGCTGTTGCGAGGAGAGCGCCGCGAGCTGGGCCAAAGACAACGCGGCGACCTGCGTATCGAGCAAACCGCTCACTTCGGTGGCGGTGAGCGCGCTCAGCTGAGCCGTGCTCAGGGTTGCGACCAGACTGCTGGCGAGTGCGCCGATCTGCTGGGCGGTGAGCGCGGCGAGCTTGGTCGCGTTGAGCGCCGCCAGCCCAGTGACGCCCAAGCCGGCGAGCGCGTCGGTGGACAGTGCCGAAACCTGAGTCGTGTCGAGGGCGCTGATCTGCGCGGCGCTCAAACCGGACAACTGCGTCGAGCTGAGCCCGCTGATCTCGCTCGGGGTGAAGGCAGCGAGTTGCGGCCCGCTCAGCGCAGCCAATTGCGCCGCACTGAGATCGCCCACCTGCCCGCTCGTCAGACCGCGCAGCTGGGTGCTGCTCAAACTGCCGACTTGCGCCGCAGAGAGCGCGCTGATTTGGGTATCTCGTAGGGCGCCGAGCTGAGCCGAAGTGAGCGCGCCGAGTTGCGCGCTGCTGAGCCCCGCGAGCTCCACGCTAGTGAGACCGGCGATGGCGTTCGACGACAGAGCCGAGATTTGATTGGTAGACAACGCGCCGAGTTGCGCGAGGGATAGCGCTCCCACTTGGGTGTCGCTCAGGCCAGCGATGGCGCTCGTGCTCAACGCTTGCAATACGCTGGTGCTCAAGGCCGCCACTTGTTCGCTGCTGAGCGCGTTCAATTGACTCGCCGTGAGCGCCCCGAGTTGCGCGGTGGCGAGCGCCGCGAGCGCCGTGCCTGCCAAGCCATCGAGCGCGCCAGGCGACAGCGCGGAGACTTGTGCGCTGGTCAAGCTAGCGAGCAGCGTGCTGCTCATGCCCGCGAGCTGCGTGGAGGTGAGGCCGGCTATGGTCGATGTGGACAATGACGCGAACTGCGCGCTGCTCAGCGCGGCCAGTTGCGTGTTGGCCAAACTGGCTAGCGAAGTGGCGCTCAAGCCGCGCAGCTGCGCGCTGGTAAATGCCGCGATTTGCTGCTCGTTGAGCCCGGGGAGCGCGCTGGGCGCGAGTGCGGCGAGCTGGCTCGAGCTGAAGGCCGCGAGCTGGGTCGTGGCCAGTTCGCCGACGTCGGTTTGGGTCAATCCGCTCAGCTGAGCGGGCGACAAGGCGCCGACCTGGGTCGAGCTGAGCGCGGCGATCTGTTGCCCGCTCAACTCACTGACGCCCGCCGCGGTGAGCCCACGAAGTTGGGTCGAGTTGAGCGCGGCGAGATCTTGGCCAGTCAACGAATCGATCGCGGACAACGTCAATGCACCGAGTTGTGAGGCCGAGAGCGCGCGGAGTTGGCTGAGCGGCAGCGCGGCCAGCTGCGTACCGGTGATGCCGCTGAGCGCGCTCGTCGACAGAGCCGCCACTTGTGTGGTGCTGAGCGCGGCGAGTTGCTCGTTGCTGAGCGAAGCGAGCTGCGTCGAGATTAGGCCGGCAAGCGCACCGGTGGATAGCACGCCCACTTGCGCCGTCGACAACGCGGCCCACTGCTCGTTGCTCAGGGCGCCCAGATGCGTGGCAGAAAATGCCTTGATTTGGCCGGAACTGAGCGCGGCGAGCTGTTCCGGGCTCAAGCCACGGACGGCGTTCGTACCGAGTCCCGCGAGTTGTGAGCCAGAGAGAGCGCCGAGTTCGGTAGAGCTCAGCGCAGCGACGTTCGTGCTCGTCAACCCGCCGAGCTGGGTTGCGCTGAGGGCCGCGAGTTGCGTCGTGGCGAACGCGGCAAAGCCAGTCGCGTCAAGCGCGCTCAGCCCATTGCTGTCGATGCCCTTGATCTGTGTCGTGCTCAGAGAGGCGAGCTGTTCGGGGCTCAACGCGTCCGCGCCAGCCAGCGTGAGCACGCCGATTCGAGTCGAACTCAAGCCGCGCAGCTGAGTCGTGCTGAGCGCGCCGACTTCGGTCGAGCTCAGGCTCCAGAGCTGCGCGGGCGACAACGAGCCCAGCTGCTTCGAGCTGAGCGCCGCCAACTGCGAGCTGGAAAGCGCGCCCAAGGCGCTCGTGCTGAGGCCCGCGAGGGCCGTCGTGCTCAGCGCCGCCACTTGCGTGTCGGCCAACGCGGCCAGCTGCGTCGCCGCCAAAGCCGCGATCGCGGTGCGCGTGAGTCCCGCGGCCTGAGTCGCGGAGAGCGCGGCAATTTGCGCTTCGCTCAAGCCTGGAATCGCGCTCTCGCTGAGCGCGGCCAGTTGATTGGCGCTGAGCACACTGAAGGCGCTGGGCGTTAGCTCGGACACGTCCGCGCTGGTCATACCCCTAATCTGGGTGGCGCTCAGCGCGCTCAACTGCGCGTTCGAGAGCACGGCCAGCTGTGCGGCGCTGAGCTCACTCACGGCCGCGGCGCTGAGCGCTGCGACTTGCGTCGTGCTGAGCGCAGCCAGCTGAGTCGTCAAGAGCCCATCGATGGCCGTCGACGTGAGACCGATCAGCTGCGTGGGCGCGAAGCTCGCGAGTTGTGACGTGCTGAGCGCGGCGAGCTGGTCCGCGCTCAAGCCCTGCAATTGCGCGGCCGAGAGCGCACTGAGCTGCGTGCTCGACAATTGGCTGAGTTGGGGCGCGGCGAGCGCGCCGATTGCGCTGGAAGACAGGCCCTTGATCGCCGCGGCGCTCAAGGCGTTGAGCTGCGCCCCGGTCAGCGCGCTGACCGAACTGGTCGTCAGGCCGCGCGCTTGCGTGGAGCTCAAAGCCGCGATCTGAGCGTTGCTCAGGGTGGCCACTTGGTCCTGGCCGAGACCGCTCAAAGCGGCCGAGCTGAGCGCGGAGAACTGCGTCGCGCTCAGTGCGGAGAGCTGCGTGCTGCCGAGTGCGGCGACGCTGCTGGGCGTAAATCCGCCGAGCGCGGTCGTGCTGAGCGCCGCCATTTGCGTGCTCGCGAGCGCCGCCAGCTGCGTTTCGGCCAGCACTGCCAGCTCGGTGAAGGCTAGCGCGCGTACCTGCGCCGTGCTCAGTGACGCGATTTGCGTGCTCGCCAGCGCGGCGATCTCGGTCGTCGTGAAACTGGCCATTTGCGTGGCGTTCACGCCCGCGAGCTGGGTCACGCTGAGCGAGACAATCTGATCGGGGCTCAAGCCTTTCAGGGCGGCTGCCGACAGCGCGCCGATCTGCGTCGATTGCAGCGCGCCGAGCTGATCCGCGGACAGCGCGCCCAGCTGGGTGAGCCCGAGGCTATTGATTTGCGTCGTGCTCAGTGCAGCGATTTGCACGCCGTCGAGGCTGGCGATCAGCGTCGTGCTCAACGCGCGGATCTGCGTGGCGGTGACGCCCGCCAGTTGCGTCGTGGCCAACCCGGCCAATTGCGTTTCGGCGAGCCCCGCCAACGCGGCTGCCGAGAGGGCCCCGAGTTGCGTCGAAGCGAGGCGACTCAATTGCGTGGTCGACAGCGCGCCGAGCCCGGTGGCGCTCAGACCAAAGAGGGTACTCGTGGCCAGTGCGTTCAGTTGCGTCGCGCTCAGCAGCGCCACACTGGGGCCCGTCAGCCCGCCCAGCTGCGCCGGGGTAAGTGCCCGTATTTGGGTCGTATTGAGCGAGGTGAGCTGTTCCGGCGTGAGTCCCGCGAGCGCGCTCGCGTTCAGCCCGGCTTGTTGCGTCGCGCTCAGTTGCCCGAGCTGCGTCGCGCTGAGCTCGCTCAGATCGACGCTCGTCAGACCGCGCAGCTGCGTCAAGCTGAGCGCGGCCAATTGGCCACTCGAGAAGGCCGCGATCTGCGTCAGGGACAGTTCGCTCACGGCTCCGGCGCTCAGGCCGCGAACTTGCGCCGTGGTGAGCGCGCCGATCTGATCCGTACTGAAGCCATCGACCGCAGTCGTGGTGAGGGCGCCCAGTTGAGTCGTGCTCAGGCCGGCGAGTTGGTCGTTCGATAGCGACGCGATCTCACTCGCCACGAGACCGCGCACGGCGGCCGCGGAAAGCGAGGCCAACTGCGTCGCGCTGAGCGCGGCGAGCTGGGCGCTGCTGAGCGCGGCCGCTTTGGTTGCCGTCAGGCCCATGATCGCGCTGGTCGAGAGTGCGCCGAGTTGGCTCGGGCTCAGCGCCGCAAACTGGGAGGCGGCCAGGGTGCCGACTTGCCCGCCCGTCAGGCCTTTGATTTGTAGGCTGGAAAAGCCGGCAATCTGCTCTTCACTCAGGCCGGGCAACGCGGCGGCGCTGAGCGCGCCAAGCTGCGTGCTGCTGAGCGCCGCCAGCTGAGTGGTCGTGAGCTGACTCAGGGCGGTGCTGTTCAGGCTGCGCACTTGGGCTGTGGTTAGCGCCGCGAGTTGCGCGCCGCTCAGCGCGTTCAGATTGGTTTGGTTGAGCGCGGTGAGGGTCGCCCCTGACAAGCCTGCGACTTGCGAGGTGCCGAGCTGCACGAGCTGCGTGGTGCTCAAACCGGCGATCCCCGTCGCGGACAAGCCGAGCAGCTGCGTTGCCTTCAACCCGGCGAGCTGTGCGGTGCTGAGCGCGGTGACTTGTTCGGACTTCAATCCAGCGAGCTGCGCGCTGCTCAGTGCTGCGAGCAGCGAGCTGGACAGCGCGGCGACTTGCGTGGTCGTCAGTTGTGAGACCTCGGCCGCGCTCAGCCCGGGCAGCGCGCTGCTCGCCAAAGCGTTCAACTGCGTGGCAGACAGCGCAGTCAGCTGCGTGTCTTTCAGCATGCTCAGCTGAGTGGCGCGAAACCCGGCCATTTGCTGGGTCGTGAGCCCTGACCATTGGGTTTCGGACAGGCCGTTCAGAGACCGCGGCGTGATCGCGCCGAGCTGGGTCGAAGTCAGTACGGATAGCTCCGCACGGCTCAGTTCGCTGACGTCGGTGCTGCTCAAGGCGGCCAACTGCGTGGTCGTCAACGCGGCCAATTGCGCGTCAGACAGCGCGCCGACCTGCGTCGCGTCCAGAGCAGAAACCGCGTTGCCGGTCAGACCACGCAATTGCACCGTGCTCAATTGCGCTAGCTGAGTCGTGTTCAGACCGGCGACCGAGGTCGTGGTCAGGGCGGCCAATTGCGTGTTCGCGAGCACACTGATTTGGGTCGAGCCCAAAGCGCTGAGCTGCGCGCTGGTCAGGCCGCGAAATTGCACCGCCGTCAGCGCGCGCAGCTGATTTTCGCTCAGGGCCGCGGCTTGCGCGCTACTCAGGCTGCCGAGCTGGGTCCCGGTCAGACCGACGATATTCGTCGCAGAAATGGCCGCTAATTGTGTGTTCGCGAGCGTGGCGATCACGGTCGTGGTCAGCGCGCCCAGCTGACCCGCGGAAAAGCCGTTGAGCTGCGAGGAGGAGAGCTGTGCCAGCTGTTGATCGCTGAGCCCAACCAGGGCCGCGTTCGACAGCGCGCTCAGTTGCTTCGCGCTCAGTGCGCCCGCCTGATCGACGGTCAGGGCGGCGACTAGCGTGGAGCTCAGCCCGCGCAGAGCGGTGGTGGTCAGTGCACCCAGTTGTCCAGCGTTCAGCGCGTGTAGTGCATCTCCATTCAATGCGCCGAGTTGCGCAGCGCTGAGGCTCGCCACTTGGGTCGTGCTGAGCGCGGCGAGCTGATCCGCAGCCAACGCCTGCAACGCGCTCGTGGCTAGTACCGCCACCTGGGTTGCGCTCAAGCCCGCGATTTGGTCCGCCGAGAGCTGAGCGATCTGAGCGGCGCTGAGCCCACGCACGGCCGTGCTGCTCAGCGCGGCGAGTTTCGCGGCCGTGAACACCGCGAGCTGGTCGGCGTCCAAGGTCGTCACCTCGGCCGCGCTCAGCCCTGAAAGCTGAGCGGTGCTGAGCGCATCCAGCTGCGTCGTGCTGAGCGCGTTGAACGCGAGGGTTCCGAGCGCGCCGAGCTGCGTACTCGCGAGACCGCCAAGCTGCGTCACGCTCAGCGCCGCGACCTGATTCTCCGCCAGCCCCTTGAGCGCCGTTGCCGTCAGCGCGGACAGCTGCGTGCTGGTGAGCGAGGCGAGCTGCTCCAGGCTCAGCCGCGCGACGCTGGTGCTGGTCAGGCCCTTGAGTTGTGTGACTGAGAACGCGCCCAACTGGCTGGTCGTGAGCGCGGCAAAGCTGGTCGAAGTCAACCCGCTCAGCTGCGCGGGGCTGAAGCCCACGATTTGATTCGTGCTCAAAGCCGCGATTTGGCTCTCGCCGAGCCCGGCCAGCGCAGCTGTGGCCAAGCCCGAAATTTGAGTCGCCGAAAGCGCAGCGAGCTGCGTTGCGCTCAGTTCACTCAGCTGGCCGCTGCTCAATCCGAACAGTTGCGTCGTGCCCAGCGCAGCCACTTGGCCTGCGTCCAGGCCGTCGATGGCACTGTTCGTGAGCGCCGCCATTTGCGTGGCCGCGAAGCCGCTGAGCTGTGCCGTGCTGAAGACGGCCAGCTGATCACCGCTGAAGCCGGGCATCGCCGTTGCGGCCAGTGCGCCGAGTTGGCTCGAGGACAGCGCTTTCAGCAGACCGGTGCTGAGCAAGCCGATATCCGCGCTGCTCAAGCCCTTCAACTGAGTCGCGCTCAGCGCGACCAGTTGCGTGTCGGACAACGCCGCAAATTGAGTGGTGTTCAGCGTCGCTAGCTCGGTGCGGGTCAACCCCTGGAGCTGCGTAGTCAGCAGAGCCGAAATCTGGCTGGCGCTCAGCGCTTCCACCGACTGCCCGAGGGCACCGAGCTGCGCTGGCGTGAGCCCGCCCACCTGCGTGGTCGTCAGCCAGGTGAGTTGATCTTCGGCTAGGCCGCGGATCTGCGTCGTGCTCAGCAGCGAAATTTGCGAGCTGCTGAGCGCGCCCAGCTGCGCGCTGGTCAGCTGACCAATTTCGGTCGCGGTGATCTGACTGAGCTGCTTGCTGGTCAGGGCCGAGATGTCGGTCGCGGAGATCGACGCGACTTGCTGGGTGGCGAGCGCGTAAAACTGCGCGGCCGTGAAATCCAAAATCTGACTGACGGTCAGCGCGGAGACTTGCGGCGAAGTGAGCGCACCGACTTGCTTCGTGCTCAGCGCCCCGAGCTGCGAGGCAACCAAGCCCGAAAAATCAGCCGCAGAAATGCTCTGCAAGTCCGTCGTGGACAGACTCGCGATCTGCTCTGTGCTGTAGCTCGAGATCCCAGTGACGCTCACGGCCCACAAAAAGTGCCATGATCGACCGCCCAGATCTCGAGAAAATCACCTAAAAATGCCGCTGAAATGCGTCAAAGCGCTGACACGGCCCGCCGCTGCCGAAATCTCGTCGCCGCGTCAGCGCGCTGACTCTCCGACTCGGCTCAATTCGCGCGCGGTCGCACGGCCCGCTGCGCGATCCGCTCGGCCCGCTGCAAATCGCTGCGCCGAAACGCGTGGCCGGGGCGCGACAGCTCGAGCATAGCCGTCAGCTGTTCACCGATGAAGATCGGAATCATGGCCGCTGCGCCGACACCGCCGCGGCTACTCGCGAAGCGAATCGCCAGCGCGTCTTCGGTGGGGCCATAGGGCGGACCGAGCACCGGGCGACCTTTGCGCGCCGCCTTCAGCACCAGGTCGTGCTCGGACAACTCATAACCAAGTCGCTCGTTCGACACCGGACCGATCACCGAGCGCGTGATCAGCGATCGTTGATTGCGCCCTCGGTAATGGAACATCGCGCTCTCGGCTCCGGTTGCGATCAGGGACAGCCAAGTCACCGTATGACTCAGTTCGCATTCGTCTTTGATCCGCTCGACGGGTCGCGTCCACTCCAAGAGTTGCTCTTGAGTCGGCGCGCTGCCGTTCGTCTTGCTGGTCAACGCGGCGATTTCGCGCACCGATGTCAGGCCCCGCCACTCACCGTGATACGGGCTGACCTGGCAGAACTCGGGCACACGCCCTGCTTCCACGCCGCGGATCAATAAGCCAGTGACCACCGGCCCGACAGTGAGCTCACCGTTGGTGACGTACCAAAGCGGCGGTGGAGTCTGCTTGAAGATGCTGCGGGGGATTTGCTGAAGTTCCATTGGGCCAAGCCTCCTCTTCGTAACCTGCGCCAATCCTCTCTCAGCGAAGCTCACGCGGCCAAAAAAGCGGCGCACACTTCCCCACCTCTGCCCTTGCCGGCTGCGAGCGATTTCTGGGCGCCGGGCCGCGGCGCCGAAGGCAGAGCCGTCGCGCGGGGGCCCGCGTGACCATCCAAAAAATATCGCAAGTATTGGTAATCACTCATATCTATTTCCTGTGCGGGGCAACCAGCGTGGCTTTGTTGCTCTAGCGGGGTGCATTCGCTAGCTTTCCGGCCCCCTTTCGAGGAGCCTCCCCCCCAATGGCACGCGTCACCGTCGAAGATTGTCTGGAACAAGAAGAGAACCGTTTTGCACTCGTGGTGCTCGCGGCTCAGCGCACGCGCACGATCATGAAGGGTGGGCCGGCCTTGGTGAACGCCAAGAACAAGCCGCCCGTGATCAGCCTGCGTGAGATTGCCGCTGGCAAAGTGCGCTTTCACCGTCCGTCCGTGGAAGCCGTTGCCGAGTACATCAACGAACTCGGCCGCGTAAATCTTTGAGCGGCAAAGCGCGTAACGCCGAAGCGGCGCGCACGATCCGCGACTTTGGCGCCGCCGGTGACGACGGCGCCAAAGGGCACTACGAAGACCCCGCGTATTACGCGAAGACGTACAAGGATCGCCGGCACGACGTCGACTATTACGTCCGGCTGGCGCGGCAGTCGAAGGGTCCGGTGCTCGAGTACGGCGTGGGCAACGGCCGCATCGCGCTGCACGTGGCCCGGGCGGGCATCGAAATTTTCGGCGTGGATCTGTCGAAGCCGATGCTTACGGACTTCGAGGAACGCCTCAAATTGGAGCCGAAACAAGTGCGCGCGCGGGTGTCGCTCGCACACGGCGACATGCGCACGTATGCGCTGCGTAAGCGCGTGCCCCTGGTCTACGCGCCGTTCAATTGCTTTCTGCATTTGTACACGCGGCCTGACGTCGAGGCGTTTTTGGCACGCGTGAAAGCGCATCTGGCTCCCGGCGGTCGCTTCGTGTTCGATTTTTCGGTCCCCCACGGCGAAGACTTGGCGCGCGATCCAGAGCGCAGTTATGGCTCTCCGAAAATTCGCCATCCCACGACCGGCGAGCTCGTCAAATACGCGGAGCGCTTCGAGTACGACCGGCTGCGCCAGCTGCTCTTGATTTGGATGGAGTTCGAGCCCGAGGAAGGTGGCAAGCCGTGGAAGATCCCCCTCACCCATCGCCAGTTCTTCCCGCGCGAGGTAGAGGCGTTGCTTCACTACAACGGCTTCAGCGAGATCTTTTTCACCGCCGACTTCACTGACCAGCCCGCGGATCAATGGGTCGACTCGATGGTCGTCAGCTGTCGGGTCGCCCCCGCCGCTCGGGCCCGCAAGACTTCCCTGGTCAGCCGCAGCAAAGTGCTCGCCGCCAGTAAGAAGCGCGTTCGGCGCGCCTGACCTTGCCGGCCTCGCGGCGCGCGCTTACTTTAGGCCAGACCCATGCCCGTCGATTTCTATAAAGAGCTCGGAGTTGCTCGGGGCGCGACCGACGACGAGATCAAGAAGGCTTACCGCAAGCTGGCCGGTCAACTGCACCCGGACAAAAACCCCGGAGACAAGAAAATCGAGGCGCGCTTCAAGAACGTCAATCGCGCCTATCAAGCCCTGTCCGATCGCGAAAAGCGCAGACTTTACGACGAGTTCGGGGAAGAAGGGCTGCGTGAGGGCTTTAATTCTGCCGCGGCACGCGCCTACCGCGGCGCCGGTGGTGGTGGTTACCGTACGCGCCGAGGCAGCAGCGGCGCGGTGAACGTCGAGGATTTGTTCGGCGGCGCGGGCGGCGAGCCGCCCGGTTCGGGCGGGATCGGCGATCTATTCGGGGATCTATTCAGCCGTGCCGGACGGCGTGGCTCGAACCCAGGCTTCAAGGGTTCGGACATCGCCAGCGAGGTGAGCGTCGATTTCATCTCGGCGCTGCGCGGCGCCGAGCTGAAGCTACGGCTGCAAGACGGCGGGGATGAGATCACGGTGCGCGTTCCGCCGGGCGCGGGCGATGGCGACAAAGTGCGCATTCCCGGGCACGGCGCGCCGGGCAATCCGCCCGGGGATTTGATCCTCAATATTCGCGTCAGCAAGCACCCGCACTTCGAGCGCTCGGGCTTGGACCTGTATCTGGATTTGCCGATCACGGTGGGCGAGGCCTATCGGGGCGCCAAAGTGCGGGTTCCCACGCCCGACGGCGCGATCACGCTCACCGTGCCCAAGCACGCGCAAAGCGGCCAAGTTGCCCGGCTCAAGGGGCGGGGCGTGAAGCGCAAGACCGAGCAAGGCGATCTGTATATTCGCTTTCAGATCAAGTTGCCGGTCAGCGACTCTGAAGAGATCGAAGCGGCCGTCAACGCGCTCGAAGCCGCGATGACCGGCGACGTGCGCGCTGACGTGCACTTCTGAGCCGTTACTCGGCGCTGGTCGAAATTTCCGCGCTGCCCCGTGGCCGGCGCGACGGTCGATCGCCGCTGGCGCCGTTTTGCGATGCGATCAGCACGCCATTGTCGTCGTATTTGTCCAGCTCCACGCCGACCCGGCGCAGGGCGGCTTGCTTCTCGTGGAACGGTTGAAAGCTGGATTTGAAGCCGGCCAAGATGATGCTCTTGATGTCGGCGAAGGGCACGCCCATCTTCGTGTGCACCAAGTACAGCTCTTTCGAGACGCTGGTGTCCGTGATCAGGCGATTGTCGGTATTCACCGTGACCCGCAAACCCAGGTCGAAATACAGCTTGAGCGGGTGTGAAGCGAGATCTTTCACGGCGCCCGTTTGGACGTTACTCGACGGGCAGCACTCGAGCGGAACGCGGTGATCGTTCAGGTATTGCATCAAATCGCCATCTTCGCGTAGCCGGCAACCGTGGCCGATGCGATGAGCACCGCACACGTGGATGGCCTGCGCGATCGACTCCGGCCCGTACGCCTCGCCCGCGTGAATGGTGCAATTGATGTTGTTGTCGCGCACCAGCTGAAACGCAGCGCGGTGATGCTTGGCCGGAAAATCTGCTTCTGCGCCCGCTAAATCGAAGCCGACCACGCCGCGGCCCTTGTAGGCCACGGCCAGCTCGGCCATCTGGTACGAGGATTCCGCAGAAATATTGCGGATGCCGCAGATGATCACGGTGGCTTTGATGCCGTACGTTTCGCGTGCGCGGCGCAGGCCATCGAGCACGGCTTCGACCACCTTGGTCAGCTTCAGCCCGCGCTGCGTGTGCAGCATGGGTGCGTAGCGAACCTCCATGTAGCGCACGTTTTCGCGATGCGCGTCTTCCGCCAACTCGAAAGCGATGCGCTCGAGCGCGGCTTCGGTTTGCATCACCAGCAAGGTGATGGAAAAACCCCGCAAATACTCGACCAAGGAGCCGAAGTTGTTGCCCGAGCCGATCGCGGCGCGCAGGCCTTCGATGTCGTTCGCCGGGAGCTCGACCTTTTCGGCACGGGCGAGCTCGAGGATGGTTTCCAAGCGGAGCGAGCCGTCGAGATGGACATGCAAGTCCGTCTTGGGCAGCGCTTTGAAAACCTCGAACGGGACTTGAGCTTGAGCGGTGCCGACCATGGCACCTTCGTTCGAATTCGTGTGTTCCATATCAGAGCGTAGCACGCCGAACGCGACCGACCCAACTTATGGCGCCGGCCAACACGAGCATGGCTGGCCAATAAACCGACGCCGGAATACCGCGCTCGCCTTCACCGCGTTCGGCGCGCTCGAACGCGTCGCGGAATACTTCTTCCGGTTGTGCACCGAGAATGGTTTTGGCGCCGACGTAGGTGGTCGGCAGGCCTTGTAAGCCGTCATCGAGCAAGATTTTCGACTCGGCATCGATGACCCGGTCGGCCTTGCCGGACTTGATGCACGCGTCGTACGCGCCGAGCTCGACACCCAACTCCTTGGCCAAATCACGATTGCTGGATGGGTGCAGATCTTCGGCCAAAAACAGCCGATCCGCCATCACATCGCCTTTGCCCTGCTCGCGCGCGCAGATCTGCGCTTGGGCCGCACCGTGCGCGAACTCGTGGCTCTTGAGCGGTAAGTTCAGGCGCGTGAAGTTGACCTTGCCGGGGTAACTTTCGATCACCGACTTCAGCTCTGGATGTAATCGGCGGCAGAACGGGCATTCATAGTCGGCGAACTCGACCACGTTGATCTTGCCCGGCAAATACAGCTTCTGCACTCCTGCGGGAACTGGCGCAGCAGGCCGCAGTTGCGGCCAGGCGAGCGGCGCCAGCAATGCCAGCACGGCCAGCAGCGGCCAAGCGCCCGAGCGTAGGCCCAGCTCGTCGTTCGCGTCGCCCACGCCGCGCCACTGCAAGAAACCGCAACCGGCGGCGAGCACGCTCAGCGCATCTACGGTCACGCACAGCGAACAGAGCTGGCCGATCTTGATCGCCTGCAGGCCGAACAGGCCGAGGCCAATCACGCCGCCGAACGTCGCGACCAGGGGCGCCCAACGCGTCAGGGCCCGCGTCAATGCGACGCCCAAGAGCAGCGCGAAGGCGAGCAGGCCCAACGCGGGCAGCGGTAGGTTCAGCTCGCCCACGCTGAGGTAGCCGTAGCCGCTGCTGCGAACCGCGGCGCAGCCCGAACCGGCCCCGCAGAACGTCGGCGTGCGCCCCACGTAATCGACCAGCAGTGCCGCCGAGACGGCCAAAGCCAAGACCGCGGCGAGCCGCACACCAAACAGACCAAGCGCCCTTCGCACGCCGGATTCTTAGCCCGAACTGCCCAAAAAGCCCAACGATCGGCCGGCGATGGCAGCGTCCGTCGAGCCGCTTTTGCCCGCCAGAAGGTGGTAGAAGGCCGCCATGGCTAGTCGAATCCCAGCGAAGGGCGAAGTGATTCGCATGGTCGTTGAAGCAAAAAAACCGATCCACGCGCGCGAGCTCGCCGCACAACTGGGCGTGAGCGCGGCCCAGGTGCCGAAGCTGATCGCCGCCCTCGACGAGCTCGCGGAGCAAAAGCGGATCAAACGCTTGAACGGCGGTCGTTACACGGCCGAGCTGCGCGAGGTGACCCAAACCGAAGGTTGGGAGGGCGTGTTGTCCTTGAACCCCCGCGGCTTCGGCTTCGTCAACTCGGTCGGCCACGACGATTTGTACATCGCGCCCGAGCAGATCGGCCCGGCCCTGCATGGTGACCGCGTCAAGGTCACGGTCATCAATCGCTCCTCGCGTGGCGCCGAAGGGCGCGTCGATCACATCGTGGCGCGGCGCAACCCGCGCGTCGCCGGCGTGTTGCGCCGTCGTGGTAAGAGCGTGTGGCTCGAACCGGACGACTCCCGCTTGCGCGGCCCGATCGTGCTCTCCACCGCCAACAAGCAGGGCGAAGATGGCGACGCCGCGGTCGCCGAGATTACGAAATTCCCAGAGTTTCCCGATGAAAATCCGGAAGGCGAGCTGATCACGGTGCTCGGTTCGCCGGGCGATCCGAACGTGGAAGTGGCCAAGATTTTGATCCGCGAGCAGGTCACCGAGCAGCACCCCGAAGGAGCCATTCGCGAAGCCGAAGCCATGGCCGTGCGGCTCTTGCCGCTGAATTTGAAAGGACGCGTCGATCTGCGCTCGGTCCCCTTGCCCACGATCGATCCCGAAGACGCGCGTGACCACGACGACGCAGTGTGGGTCGAAAAACAAGGTGACGGGTTTCGCGCTTGGATCGCCATCGCCGACGTGAGCGAGTACGTACAACCGGGCAGCGAGCTCGACAAAGAAGCGTTACGCCGAGGCTGCACCATCTACCTGCCCGATCGCGCGATCCCGATGTTGCCCGCGGCGTTGGCGGCGGATCTGTGCTCGCTACTAGCCGAGAAGGAGCGCTTGTGCCTGTGCGTGATCGCCGATCTCGATCGCGACGGCAAGGTGAAGACGTTCGAGATCGTGGAAGGCGTGATGCGCTCGGCGGCCATGCTCACCTACGGCGGTGTGGCTCGAACCCTCGGTTTTACGGACATTCCGCCCAAGAGCGCGCCCGCCGAGGCCTTCAAAAAGGAGCTGCGGGTTATGGAGGAGCTGACCAAAAAGCTCCGCAAAGCTCGCATGAGCCGCGGCTCACTCGATCTGGATTTGCCCGAAGCCAAGCTCACGCTCGACCCGACCACCAAAGCTCCGATCGACGTCACGCGCCGCACCTCCGATCCCGGAATCAAGCGCGCGTACAACATGATCGAAGAGCTGATGTTGCTCGCGAACGAGCTCGTCGCGACCTGGCTCGGCAACAAGAAATCACCGGCGATTTACCGCATCCACGGCAAGCCCGATCCGGTGAAGCTGGCGCGCCTCGGGATGGTCGCCGAAAAGCTGGGCGTCGAGTTCAACGCCGACGAAATGACCGAGCCGCTCGGCGTGTCCAAGTTCCTGCAGCGCATCTCGACTCACGCGCGCAAACAGGTGTTGGAGATGCTCTTGCTCCGCTCGCTCAAGCAAGCCGCTTATGACGTGAAAAACGTCGGGCACTTCGGGCTCGCGTCCACGAATTATCTGCATTTTACCTCGCCGATTCGCCGTTATCCGGACGTGCAAGTGCACCGCGCCGTGAAACATTTGCTGCGCGGCGGCAAGCCGATCACGGGTGAACCGGCCTTGGAACAGCTGGCGCAAAGCGCGACCTCCGCCAGCGTCCGCGAACGCGCCGCGATGGACGTCGAGCGTGAAGTCGTCGACTTGTATCGCTGCTTGCTGATGCGCGATCACATCGGCGAAACGTGCGAAGGAGTGGTCACCGCGCTCGTCGGCAGCGGCGCTTATGTCACGCTCGACGCGCCATTCGTGGACGTGATGGTGAAGCACGAGAGCATGGGGCCCGACCACTACGAGATGTCCGAAGACGAACTCAGCGTCGTCGGTGCGCGCTCGGGCGACACCATTTCTCTCGGCGATCGCTTGGCCGTCGTGATCGAAGATGTGGCCATCCTGCGCCGGCAAGTGCTCGCGCGTCGCGTGGTGCCCGACGCGGTGCTCAAAGCGCTGGAAGATGGCGAAGGGCTAGAAGCGCAGGAATCCGGCGGAAAACCACGGCTCGACGCGCCCGGTCGCCGCGGCTCCGGTCCGCGCGTTGCTACCCGTGGCCGTGGCGCGCCGCTGCTCAAAGTCGGCCATCGCCCCGTCCCCACGCGCAAGGGCGCGGCCAAACCCACCACCGGCGGCGGCAAGAGCTACAAGCCCGGCCGCAGCGGCAAAACCGCCGCCACCAGCGGCGGCCCCGGGGCCAAGCACGAGGGCGGTGGCAAAAAGAGCGGCGGCAAGAGCGGCGCTCGCTCGAAGAAACGCCGCTAAGCATAGCCAGGAGGGGCGATCGCGATCCAGCATCGCACCTCACAGTGCGCGCTGTTGCCGACTGATTAGTCTCAGGGGCGCGCATAGAACGGCCATGCTGAGAACTGATCCACTCAGTGCCCTCTGAGCGCTCCCAGAATTTTCGACCACAGAGCCGCAGAGACGCAGAGATCAGAGGAGAAGGGAGATTTGGGGTTCGCGGTGAGCGGACGTTGTGCGTCGTTCAGAATGCGCGCAACGACGGGACGGGCTGACGCAAAATCCCTCTCCCTTCCCTCTCCGCGTCCTCCGCGGCCCCGTGGTCAATTGCAGGGAGCGTTCATGACGACACGAGGCGTGGGCGCGCTGAAATGCGAATGCTGTTCGTGCTCGCGGATGGAGTGTTCGGCTCCGAGAATTTTGACCACAGAGACAGAACGCGCAGAGGCAGAGGAGAGAAGGGAGATTTGGGGTTCGCGGTGAGCGGTCGTCGTGCGTCGTTCAGAATGCGCGCAACGACGGTCGGGCTGACCCAAAAATCTCTTTCCCTTCCCTCTCTGCGTCCTCCGTGGCTCTGTGGTCGATCCCTCTCCCTCTGGGGGCGGTCCGCGACGCCGAAGGCTGGGCCGGGGTGGGTCGTGATGATTGACCATCAACCACTCCCCGGCCGAGATCGAGGCGGTTTAGGTTTTGGGGAGGCTCAGGCGATCGGTACCCATGAAGGAGCGCAGGGCTTCGGGGATGAGCACGCTGCCATCGGCTTGTTGGAACTGTTCGAGGATGGCGACCCAGGTGCGGCCGATGGCGAGGCCCGAGCCGTTCAAGGTGTGCAGCAGGCGGGGCTTGCCTTTGGCTTCCGGGCGGTAGCGGATTTTGGCGCGGCGGGCTTGGAAATCACCGAACACCGAGCAGCTGGAGATTTCGCGGTACGTGTTTTGCGAGGGTAGCCAGACCTCGAGATCGTAGCCTTTGGTGGCCGCGAAGCCGAGATCCCCAGCGCAGTGCTCGACCACGCGGTAGTGCAAATTCAGGCGTTTGAGCACTTCTTCGGCGTGTAGGGTGAGCTTCTCGAGCTCGGCCAGTGATTGTTCGGGCGTCGAGAAGCGCACGATTTCGACTTTGTCGAATTGGTGTTGGCGGATCAGCCCACGCACGTCGCGGCCGTAGGAACCGGCTTCACTGCGGAAGCAGGGCGTGTACGCGGTGTAGCCGAGCGGGAGCTGCGAGGCCTCCAAGATCTCGTCCGCGTGCAGGTTCGTCACGGGCACTTCGGCGGTGGGGATCAGGTAGAGCGCGCTCGGATCGTTCGGATCGCTGCGCTTCGTCTTGAACAAATCTTCTTCGAACTTGGGTAGTTGGCTCGTGCCACGGAGTGCCTCGGCTTTGACCAAGTAGGGCGGATAGACTTCGGTGTAGCCGTGCTCGCTCGTGTGCAGGTCGAGCATGAAGGTGGCAAGCGCACGTTCCAAGCGCGCGCCCAAACCCCAGAGCACCGAAAAGCGCGCGCCGGACAGCTTGGCGGCGCGCTCGAAGTCCAAAATACCGAGCTTTTCGCCCAATTCGTAGTGCGGCTTGGGCTCGAAACCAAAGCTTGGCTTCTCGCCCCAAGTGCGCACGACCACGTTCTTGTCTTCGGTTTGCCCGTCCGGCACGGACTCGTGCGGCACATTGGGGATACCGAGCAAGATCTCTTCGATTTGCGCCTCGGCAGCGCTCAAGTCGAGCTCGAGCGCTTTGACGGTTTCGGACAGCGCCTTGAGCTCGTCACGGCGCGCGGCCATGCCTGCTTTGTCACCGCTCTTGGCCAGCTTGGCCATCGCGTCGCTGGCGTTGTTGCGTTCGGCTTGGAGCAGCTCGGTCTTGCGGGTCAGCTCGCGACGCGACGCGACCAGACTGACGACGCCGTCGATGGCCTCGGCGTACTCTGCGCCGCGGCGGGCGAGCTGAGCGCGAACCTCATCGAAATGATCAGCGACGTAGCGTGCATCCAACATCTGACTTGTCCTCGGGCTCCCAGAAAAGGTGAGTCTGCTTAATAGCCTAAATTGCCGGAGAACGCACAAAGCGCTCGCTCTTCGCGCTGGCGCTCGCGCTCAGAAACCGACGCCGACCCCGACGCCCACGCCGAAGGTCGGACCATAGACGGGCGCCGCGCGGAAGTTTTGCAGCAAGAAAATCTGAGTGACGAGAGTGCAGGTGCGACGATTCGGGCCGTTACAACCCGTCCATTGCCCGAGCGCGCTGCGATCGCCATCGGGATTGAAAAATAGCACGCGGCCGTCTGCTTGCAGGCTGAGCCAAGCTTGAGACGCAAACGGCGGCGTCGCGTTGCTCACGCCGACGTAGCCCAGCGCGCGATCGTCCGTGCCGACGACGTGCCCGTCCGGCAAAAGCACGGCAAAAGCGTCGTAGTCGTCGTCGGTCACGCGCCCCACGCGGTCGATCGTGAAGCGCAAATGGCCACCTTCCAAGACGCGGCCATCGGCTTGGATCTCCACCGTGTCTGCGTCAGCGCGCTGCCAACGCGCCGGCGCAATCAAGAGCGGCGCGCCGCCCTCCGCCCAGCGCGGCGGCACGCTGGGCGTGCAGCCGGCGAGCAGCAAGAGCGGGACGAGCAAGCGGACAGAGCCCTGGCTGGCGCGGTTCACAGCGCGAGGATAGCGCGCTCCAAGCCGCGGCGCGACGATCAGCGCTTGTTTGCGCTGACCAGGTACTCGAACAGCTCGGGCTTGCTGGTTCGCTTGCGCAAGGTCGTGATCTTTGCCCCGCGAAAGCCGCACAATTCGAAGATTTCTGCGAAAATTCGCTCCACGGGTAAGACTACGTCGAAGAATTTGGAGTTGCCGACGACGTAATGCACTTGGCCTCCGCGCGCGACCACGCCGGACAAGCTTTTCACGTGCGCCAGCATATCGACGAAGTACTTGGCGACGTAGCGCGCCAAAACGTCGCTTTGCTGAGCGATCTTGCGCGTGATCGCGTCGAGCTCGGCGAGCGGGCTTTTGCCCTGGCTCTGCCAGACTGCGACGCGGCTCGTGGCCGAACCCCAGGTGCCACCGATGGCCTGCCAATCGAGCTCGCCTGCGTCGCTCGGCTGCTCCAAGTAGCCGAGCCAATACATATACGGCCGCAATTCGCGCACGTAGCTCATGCGATTGGCGTACGGAGGTGAGGTGATCACCGTTCCGAACGGCGCCTTTCCGACGTGTTTGGCCACGCTGCGCGCGTCGCCCAAGTGCACTCGCCGTACGCTCGCGGGCAGGGACACGGCTGCGGCCTTGGCGATCGGCGTGAACGCTTCGCGCAGCGCATCCGCGACGTGTCGCGCGCTGGGCGTCCTCTTTTCGGCTTGCGCAAATGACATCGATTGATGACCGAAGCTCACGTTCGCGCTCTTGATCAGACTTCGGCAAAACGCCAGCTTGGCCAAGTCTTGCGCTGGCTTGTCGGCGTCACTTTGCTGGAGCACCGCGAACGCCCGCCCGAGCGCATGCAGCGCGGTCCGCCCCCACCATTTTTCGATTTGGTGCAGCGCGGGCAGCCAAGGAGCGTTGCCCCGAGCGAGCGCGGCCCGGCTCATCTCGGTTAGCAGCGCGTCGGCTCGGACCAGGGATTTGCTGTTATATTTGGCGATTTTTGCTGACGCCAGCCAAACCAAGAATGGATTCACGTCGAGCGTGGCGCAGGCGATGCCGAGCTCCGCGCAAGTGAGCAAGGTCGTGCCAGTGCCGCAGAACGGGTCGAGTACGGGGAGCCCGGGTAAAGCACGCGTCTGCAGTAGTTCACGCACCAGGTGGACTGAGTAGGCGGGCGTGAGGCGTAGCCAACCGTAGCGCGTCTCGCGCACGTTGCCGTGGAAGGTGAAGCGCGCGCGTGCCGTACGCGACTCAGGCTTGGATATTTTCGCCGAGGTACGCTTCACGTATCCGTGGATCCGTTCGCAGGTCGGCGCACGCGCCGGACAGCACGACCTCGCCCGTGACGAGCACGTAGGCACGCTGCGCGACTTGCAGGGCCAGGCGGGTGTTCTGCTCGATGAGCAAAATCGTGATTCCGGTTTTGGCTATTTCTATAATGGATTCGAATATTTGTGCGACCAGCTTGGGGGCTAAGCCCAAGCTGGGCTCGTCGAGCAAGATCAATTGGGGGTCGGCCATCAGCGCGCGCGCGATAGCCAGCATTTGTTGCTCGCCGCCCGACAGCGTGCCCGCGTTCTGCTCGATGCGCTCGCCGAGGCGCGGGAAGAGCTGAACGCTGCGCGCGAGGTTGTGGTCGATCTTGGCCGCGCTGCGGTTCAGGAAGGCGCCCAAGAGCAAGTTCTCGCGCACGCTCAGATTGCCGAAAATTGCCCGTCCCTCCGGCACCAAAGCTGCACCGAGCTCGACCACGCGATGCGTCGCTAGTCCTTTCACGTCTTGGCCGAGCACCCGTACCGTTCCGCTCGCGTGCGGCACGAGCTGCATGATCGACTTGAGCACGCTGCTCTTGCCGGCCCCGTTGGCGCCGATCAAAGTCACGATCTCGCCGCGTTCGACGCGCAGGGAGACGTCCTTGCAAGCTGCGATCCCGCCGTACTTCACGCTCACCGAAGTGAGCTCGAGCGCGACCGGCGTGCTCATGACGAAGCCTCGTCGGCTGGCTGTTCCTCGCCCAGATAGGCTGCCAGCACCTTGGGATGAACCTTGATTTCGGCCGGCGAGCCCTCGGCGATCGTCTCACCGTGGTCGACGACGTGGATCGTTTCACACACGTTCATGACTACCGCCATGTTGTGTTCCACCAAGATCACGGTCAGCCCGAGCTGATCGCGCAAGAAGCGGATCTGTTCGTTCAAGGTTCGCGCTTCCTGGCTGTTCATGCCGGCTGCTGGCTCATCCAAGAGCAAGAGCTCGGGTGACAGCATCAAGCCACGAGCAATCTCCAGCCGGCGTTGGGAGCCGTAGGGGAGACTGCCGGCGACTTCACCGGCCAGCTCCGCGAGCCCCAGAATCTCCAGCAATTCCTGGGCGCGTTTGGCCAGTGCTTGCTCGTCACGCTCGTAGCTGCGCGTGCGCAGCATGGCCGCCGCGATGCTGGCCTTGTGCAAGTGGTGACCCGCAACCATCACGTTCTCGGCCACGGTCATGGTGCGAAAAACGCGGATATTTTGGAAGGTGCGGGCAATGCCGCGTTCGGCGATCAGCGCTGGTTTGAGGCCCGCGATGTTCTTGCCCGCAAACGAGATCCGACCGTGTTCGGGCGTGTACACACCCGTGATCAGGTTGAAGAGCGTGGTTTTGCCCGCGCCGTTCGGGCCGATCAAACCGAAGATCGCGCCTTTCTCGACCTGGAACGAGACGGCGCGTACGGCGTGTAAGCCGCCGAAGATCTTATCGACCGCATGCAACTCGAGCAAGCTCACGCGCCCTCCGTTTTTCTCGGGGCGGGCTTTGGCGACTTGCGGCGCAATAACTGATGGAGCTCGCGCGTGCCGAGCAAGCCCTCGGGGCGCACGATCATGATCACGATCAGCAACAGCGCGTAGAGTACGAGCCGATACTGTTGTAGGTCGCGCATCAGCTCGAGCGAGACGGCCACGAAGATCCCGCCCAAAATGGCCCCAGAAATCGAGCCCAGACCGCCGACGATGATCATCACCACCATGTCGATGGAGCGCTCGAAGCGAAAATCTTCTGGTCGCACCCCTGCCTGCATGTGGGCAAATAGGCCGCCTGCGATGCCCGCGGTTGCCGCGCTGATCGCGAACGCGGTCACCTTGAGGCGAGTGGTTGGCGTGGCCATCGCTTCGGCGGCGATCTCGTCTTCACGGATCGCGGTTAGCGAGCGACCGGTCTGCGAGAATGTCAGATTGTGAATCAAGAGCACGATCGCGGTGGCCCAGGCGAACACCCAAAAGAAATTGGTGTACGCGGGTAAGCCGGATGGATCGTTTCCGGAGTAGCCGGTGGCCGAACCCAGGAAGCTCGCGTTGTTGAAGAGAATACGGATGATCTCACCGAAGCCGAGGGTGACCACGGCCAGGTAATCACCGCGCAGGCGCAGGCTGGGCATGCCCACGATCAGCCCAGAAATGCCCGCAAATAGCGCTCCGGCGAGCAAGGCCAGATTGAAGATGAGGGCATCGGCGAAGGGCCCGCTGCCGAGCGCTGCGTGGACCGGACGCGCGAGTTGCACGCCCACGAATGCCGCGCCGTACGCCCCGACAGCCATGAACCCGGCATGCCCGATCGAGAACTGGCCGGTGGTGCCATTGATCAGGTTCAAGCCGACGGCCAAGATCACGTTGATGCCCGCGAGCAGGATGATGCGCTGCACGTACTCGGTGAAGCCCGCCTCGACCCCGAATTGCAGCCCGTAGATCGCGAGCAACACGGCGCTGGCGACGGCCAGGCGAATCACCGCTCGCATCACACCTTCTCCACGCGCACGACGCCGAGCAAGCCTTCGGGTTTGAGCAGCAAGATCAAGATCAAGATCACGAAGGTGATCGCGTCGCGATACTCGGGCGAGAGATAGCCAGCGGTCAGCTGCTCCGCCAAACCGATCAAGAGCCCGCCCACGACGGCCCCGGGAATGCTGCCGATCCCGCCCAAAACGGCGGCGACGAAGGCTTTGAGGCCGGTCAGCACCCCCATCAGTGGATTGATCGTAATCTGATCCAAGCCGAATAGGATGCCGCCCGCGGCCGCTAAGCCAGAGCCAATCGCGAACGTCGAACGAATCACCTGATTGGTGTCGATGCCCATCAGCTTGGCGGCATCGATGTTGAACGACAGCGCGCGCATCGCCCGCCCGGTCCAGGTCTTTTGCACGAACAAGTGCAGGCCGAGCATCAAGCACAGCGCGACCGCAAAGATCGTGAGCTTGATGTTGGTCACGATCACGCCGAACAGCTCGAAGCGCACTTCACTCAAGATCGCCGGGTAGCGCTGCGGGTTGGGCGAGAACAGCAGCATGCCCGCGTTCTGCAGGAATAGGCTGACACCAATGGCGGTGATCAGCGGCGTGAGCCGCGGCGCGCTGCGCACGGGGCGATAGGCCAAGAACTCGATGGCCACACCCAAGAGCGCCGCCGCGGCCATGGCGACGATCAACACCAACAGCGCCAAATACAAGGGAAAGCCCCGGCCGCTTGCTTCGAAGCCGGCCACGCCCAGGGCGCCCGCGGCGTAAAAGCCGGTGTAGGCGCCGACCATGAACACCTCGCCATGAGCGAAGTTGATCAGCTTCAGGATACCGTAAACCATCGTGTAGCCCAGAGCGATCAGGGCGTAGATCGACCCCAGCGAGAGGCCGTTGATGATTTGTTGAAGGAACTGAGTCACGCGAGTGGTGCGCTAGGGCGCGATCGAAGTTTCGAACTTCGCCTTGCCGCCTTCGACCTTGAGTACGACGGCGCTCTTTTGCGGATTGCGTTGCGCGTCGATCGTAATTTTTCCGGTCACCCCTTCGAAGTCTTTGGTCGCCGCAATCGCGTCGCGAATCGCGCTCGGCTCGTTCTTGCCGGCCCGCTTGATGGCGTCGAACAAAACCAGGGCCGCCTCGTAGCCGAGCGCGCCCAGCCCGGTCGGGGCTTGTCCGTATTTGGACGTAAAATTAGCCACGAAGGCCTTTGATTTGTCGGTCGAGACGTCGGGCGCGAAATGGTCGGAGAAGTACGAGCCGTTGATCGCGTCGCCGCCGATCTTGAACAGATCGGGTGAGTCCCAGCCGTCCCCACCCAAGAGCGGGACTTTGAGGCCCAGGCGGTCGGCCGTGCGCGCGATCGTACCGACCTCCGAATAGTAGCCAGGGACGAACACCGCTTGCGCTGGCGTGCCGCGAATGGCCGTGACTTGGGCGCTGAAATCCGTATCGCCTTGGGAGTACGATTGCTCGACCACGATCGTGCCACCGAGCGCGGTGAAGGATTTTTGGAACGCGTCAGCCAGGCCAATCGAGTAGTCGTTCTTCACGTCCTTCAAGATCGCGACTTTGTCGAACTTGAGGTTGTTGCGCGCGAACAGGGCCATCACCTTGCCCTGAAATGGATCGATGAAGCAGACGCGGAAAATGTAGTCGCCCACCTCGGTCACCTTAGGGTTGGTCGAGGTCGGTGAAATCATGGGGATTTTCCGGCGCTGCGCGACGCGGCCGCCGGCCAGCGAAAGGCTGGATGCCACCTCCCCGATGACCGCGCTCACTTTTTCTACGTCGATCAAGCGATTGACCGCGTTGGCCGCTTCGGCCGAATCACCGCGGTCGTCCAGAGTGACGAGCTTCAGCTTTTTGCCCAGCACCCCGCCTTGCGCATTGGCTTCTTCGAGCGCCATGCGTACCCCGCGATCGGTGTCTTGACCGAAATGAGCGGTGCTGCCAGTCATCGACGCGTAGTGGCCGATCACGATCTCGGTCGCTTCCGCGTTGCCGCTGCTGCTGTTCGCCGTGGTTTTTTTGCAGCCAATGACCGTGGCCACGGCCGTCGCACACAATCCGGAGATCAGGGTTCGCCGCAAGATCCGCATCGGCCGGGAAGCTAACACAGGGCTGGTTTCCGGGGATAACCAGCCGCTCGGGTCTCGGGGCCTACTTGCAGGCGCGCAAAATCTTCAGCCCGTCGACCTCGACCTCGCATAGGCGTTGTGCGGCGGGCTTGGGCGCCGCCGCAGCCCCCAAGAGCTTGATGGTGACCTTTTGGTCGCGTTGTGCGAGCACCTTGGCCGTCCCTTTGAGGGGGCCCTTCGCGGCCTGAAACTCGACGGTTTCGGCAGGCGCGACCAGTACCTCACAGGGCGTCTGGTCGCACACTTGAAAGCCGTTTTTGAGCAAAATCGCTCCGCTGGGCTCGGTGGCAACGTCCAGGTGCACGCTGATCGCGGGTGTCACGGACGCGCCAACCGACGGAGCCGGAGCGGCCGTCATCACCGAACCCGGCGGCGCGACCGGCGGCGGCGCGACCGGCATGGCGGCCAGGGCGGCGTTGGTTTCCGGTGTGGGGGTGGTGTTCCCGCCCCGGTGAGTCAGAAACCAAAAGCTGGCCCCGCCCAAAACGACGACGGCAGCGAGCGCGGCGGTCAGGGCGCCTTTGCTCCGAGGCGCCGGTGACGGCGTGCTCGCTTCCGCGCCAATCAGCGTCTCGGCGCGGGCCGCCTCCGTGTCTTTGGCACGCCCTGGGCCGTGGACGGCGACGGCGGCCGTCGCGGGGGCGAACTGCGCGTGCGTTGGCGTGCCGGTCGCGTGGGCCCCTGACAGCGTGAGCTGCTCGTTGGCTGTGGTCACGGTGGGCCGATAGCCGAGGGCTATTGCGTCCGAGCTGGCGCTGATCGCTTGCGCGAACTCGAGCATGGTTTGGTAACGGACTGTCGGATCCTTCTCCAACGCGTGCATGATCACGGCCTGCAGCGAGCTGGAAATGGCGATCTCGGGGTAGATGGCGCTCGGCAGCGGCGTGGGATCGCTCAGGTGCTTGGCCAGCACGCCCAAAAACGTATCGCCGGTGAAGGGCACCGCGCCCGTGAACATCTCGTACATGATGATCCCGACCGAGTAGACGTCCGAGCGCGGATCGGCGTGTTTGCCGCCTGCCTGCTCGGGCGCCATGTACTCGGGCGTACCGAAAATCATGCCCGTGCGCGTCAGCCGGCGCTTGGTTTGGATCACCTCGGTGTCTTTGGATCGCAGCTGCGCGATGCCAAAATCCACGATTTTGACGATTTCTTCGCCATCCGCGGTGCGTTGCAAAAATACGTTTTCCGGCTTCATATCCCGGTGCACCACGCCATTGGCGTGCGCCGCCGCGAGCGCGCGGCAGATCTGCATCGAGATGCGAATCCCGCTCGCCGGGCCGATCACTCGTTGGCGCGCGAGTTCGTCGGCCAGGTCGTTCCCCTCCAAGAACTCCATCGCCAAGAAGAAACAGCCGTTCTCCAGCTGACCAAAATCGAACACGTCGAGCACGTTGGGGTGCTTGATCCGTGACGCACTGATCGCTTCCTGCTGAAAGCGCGTGACGATCTCGCCCTTGCCCGCGAACTCGGCGCGCAGGATCTTGAGCGCGACGCGCTTCTCGATGGCCACGTGCTCGGCCAGGTACACCTGCCCCATGCCGCCCTCTCCGAGCAGCTTGAGCACGCGGTAGCGCCCCGCAGCCAAGGTTCCAATCATCGTGTCGTTGGGGGTGGTCATGGCGGCGCACACGGGGCCCGGCCGAAAAGGCGGGCCCGGCTGAGCCTCAAACCATAGCGTTCCTTGTCTGGGCGAGCCACTGTGCGGATCTGCCGATCGTCGGCTGGTAAGAAATCGCGCTCTTTGATACGCTCGCGAGTCCAACATGATCGTGGTGATGGAGCCCGATGCGTCGGATGCGGCGATCGAGAGCGTGATTTCGTTTCTGGTTGCGGCCGGCTTCGATGTGCACCGTTCGAGCGGTCAATCCCGTTCGATTCTGGGTGTGGTTGGAGACGTCAGCGCAAATGACGTCTCCGTCGTGAGCGAATTCGATGGCGTCGCTCAGGTGACACGCGTGACCGAACCGTTTCGGTTGGCGTCGCGTCGGTTCAAACAGCGGTCGTCAGTGGTGGAAGGTGCATGGGGCAGCATCGGCGGTGAGCGCCCGTGGATCGCCATCGAGCCTGTCGGGCTCCGCGGCTCGACACGCAAGCGCGGCCCGGACGACGACGAGGAGCCCGCTTCGGCCGAGCTCCCGTATCGTGTGGCTGCCGGTCGGCCCTTCGACGCCGCCGTCACCCGTTCGCATTTGGCCTTCGAAAACGTCGGGTCACTGGTCTGCTTGTCGATGCACCCGCAGCCCTTGCAGCAGGCCTTTCCCGTGCGTTTCGTCGAGCGCGGGCCGAGCTGGGGCGCCAACGCGTGGATCGGCGCTGCTGAGCGGGAACTCGAGCGCGGTTCGGAAAAAGTGGTGCTCCTGGAGGCCGGCGGTGAGTATCCAAACGGCGCGCGCACCTTGGAGATTGCCGCCATCGCCCGGGCCAAGATCCGGACGCACTTGCCGCTCGTCGTCGACGTGGCCAGCATCGCGCAGCGCGCCAAGTATTCACAGGCCGTTGCCTGCGCCGCGATTGCCGGCGGCGCTGACGGCGTGATCCTCCGCACCTGGGTCGGTCGCGAGGGCGAAGTGCCGCGCGTGCCTGCGACGCTGCGCTGGAACGAGGCCGTGGAGCTGGCCGAGCGTCTGCGTGAGATTGGCGCCGTCGTGCGCAAATGAAGCGCCTCGCAATCTACGGCTTCGGACTAATCGGGGCGTCGATTGCCGCTGCAGTACGCAAGACCGCGCCGGGCATTCAGCTGATCGCCATCGATCTGCCGAGTGCGATTGCGAGTCCGCCGGTGCTCGCGCTGACGGACGAGCAGATCGACAGCGCAGATCGCGAGCGCGTGCGCCGCGCGGTGGCTGCCGCGGAGTTGTGCGTGGTGGCAGCGCCAGTCGCCGTGATTCGCGCCGAGCTCCCGGCATTGCTCGAGTTCGGCCAAGTCGTCACCGATTGCGGCTCGACCAAGCGCTCGATTGCCGCGGCCCTCGTGGGCCATCCCCGCGCAGGGCGCTTTGTGCCTGGACACCCGATGGCGGGCGGCCCGGAAGGCGGTGCAGCGCTCGCTCGCGCGGACCTGTTCCAACAACAGACCTGGCTGCTTTGCCCAGAAAATTGCGACCCCGAAGCGCTCGCGCGCGTCGAACAATTGCTCGCGCTGGTAGGCGCAAAAAGCGTTCATCTGAGCCTCGAAGCGCACGACCGCGCGGTGGCCTACACGAGCCACGTGCCGCAGCTGGTGGCCAGCGCATTGAGTCTGCTGGCCAGTCGCGCCGGCGCGCTGCCCGCGGCCGGGCCCGCCTATCGCGCCATTACCCGGAGCGCGGGCGGCGCTGAGATCATGTGGCGCGACATCTTTGCGGCCAACGCGGACGAGACCAGCGTCGTGCTCAAGCAATTGGCGAACGAACTCGAGCGTGTTGCAGCGGGCCTCGAAGCGTCGCCGCCGGATCTCGAGGCAGCGCTCGCGCTGCTTGCACAAGCCCGCGCTGCGCGCGGCCAGTGAGAGCCGAAGCCAAGCCACGCGCGTTGGCCGAAATTTTGCTATTGCTCGCGCCATGAACGGGTGGTTGAGCCGCTGGAGCTGGTTGGGCTTGGTTGTGATCGCGACCGGCTGCAGCGCTGGCTCGGCCGACTGTGACGCGCTCAATCCGATCCCGGTCCCTCCCGGGGGCGTTTGCCCCGGCGCCGCGCCAGGCGCGGCTGGCTCGAGCAGCAGCGCGGGCGGCGCGACGTCCAGCGCAGGAGCCCCCAGCAGCGGCGCAGGCCCCAACGCAGCGGCGGGTGCGGGTGCGGGCCCCGGCAGTGCTGGCTCGGGCACCAGCAATGGCGGGGCGGCGTTCGGTGGAAGCTCGGCTGGCGGAGAGACGAGCGGGGTAGCCGGCGTGGGCGGCTTGCCGGGAAGCGCCGGTTTGGGTGGGGCTTCAACGTGCGGCAGTTGCGCGGGCAATTACGGTGCGGCGGGCTCTGCGTCCGCCACCGCGGGTGCTGCGGGTACGGCAGGACTTGGTGGGGCGGCTGGCTCGTCCGGGCAAGGTGGCGGTTCGTCGGGCAACAGCGGTGCGGCGGGGGCCTCGGGTCACGGTGGCGCAGCCGGTTCGGCTGGTCATGGAGGTTCCTCGGGCGCAGCGGGCCACGGGGGCTCTGCTGGCTCGTCGGGGCATAGCGGTTCTTGGGGGGCGGCCGGTGGTGGTGCCACTGCAGGCAATGCGGGCTCAGGCGGGTTGGCGGCTGGATCGGGTGGCTTTGGCGGGCACTGAGTGGCCTGGCCCGTCCTGGCGTCCAGGTCGCGGATTGTGCCAATCTGTGCCTGACGGGCGAGGCCGAATTCGCTGATTTCTAGATATCTGTTTCTGGCTCACCGCATGCTAGCGTTGTGTCACGCGATGCGCGCTCGTTGGCACAAATGGCTGTTGTTGGGGCTGCTGGCTTCAGGCTGTTTCCTGAATCCACAGCCGGACATTCCCGCCAGCGGCGTTGGTGCTCCCGGTGCCGGCTCGGGAAATCAGGGCCGGGGCGGCAGCGTCGCTTCGGCGGGCGCATCCACGAGTTCGCCGGGCACCGGCGGTTCCCTGGATATCGGCGGCTTCGCGGGTGAGTCCGAGGGTGCAGAGGGAGGCGCGGGCGGCGACACCAACATCGCCGATCCTCCGCACCAGGGCGGCGCGGCGGGCGACGCGGGCGCAAGCAACGAGTCCGGCGCGGCGGGCGCCGACTAGCTCAGCTCGCGCCGGGTCCCGCTAAGTAATGGTCCAGCACGTTCGAAATCAGATCCGCGAGAATGCCGTCGGCGACTCGCAGGCGGCGGCTCAACTCGCGCGCCAGGTTCAGCACGATGAGCGAATAGGACCGCAAATCGTAGCGGTAGAGCGCATCCAAATCGGCGGAGGTGATGCGCAAAAGCCGCGACGGAGCAAGCGCCCTGACGGTCGCCGAACGGGGTTGAATGTCGACGATGCTCATCTCGCCGAACCAGTCGCTCGGACCCAGCAGAGCAACGCGTGCTTCGGTTGCGCGCTTGCTCTTCTTCAGTACTTCCATCTCACCGCGCAGCACGACGTACATGGCGCTGGCGTCGTCGCCCTCACGGAACACGACCTCCCCAGCGTTCGGCGTTTGCACGGTGAGTGTCCCCGCCAGGTGTGTCAGCACTTCGTCGCTCAGCGCACCGAACAAGCCGATGGCGCGAAGCTCGCTCGGGCTGACACTGCCTTCAGTGGGATTGCTCATGACCGCTTTGGGCAGCTTCTATCGTTGATCGGCCGCGCGTCAAACCGCAGCCGGCTTGGGCCAGGAAAGTCATAGGGTCTTCTTGAAGACGACCCGCGGTCGCGCTGGACCCGCGTAGTCCTCGACGCTCGTCACGCTCCAACCGGTCGCACGATGAAAGGCAATCGAGCCCTCATTGCCGCTGGTGGTGACGGCTTTGAGGCGGGTGCAGCCTGCTGCGCGCGCGTCTTCTTCGAACGTTTGATACAGCACCTTACCCACGCCTCGCCGACGGTAATCCGGGTGAATACCGACCAAGTGCACGTAGCCGGTTTTGGGTGGGCCGGGCGCAACGAAGCCGAGCAGGAACCCGACCAAGATGCCGTCGTCTTCGACCACGCGCGCCATCGCGCCTAGCTCGTGGAAAAAGATCGGGTGCGCGAGCGCAGTCGTCGGACCGCCCCACCAGCGATCGATGATCTGCACGATATGATCGTAGTCTTGCTTACCGAGTGGCCGAGTAATCATGGGCTCAGTCTGCGCTGCGACGGGCAATTGAGGGCTAGACGTTCCCCGCAGCGTAACACGCACTCCCCGGTGATTCTTCCGGGAAACGCGAGTTCTCCTGGCCGAGCTAATGGCGCTCGGGTAACACTTCCGCCCATGCGCACCCGTGAGTTCCGTATCGCACCGTCGATCTTGAGCGCGGACTTCGGACGGCTGGCCGAAGAAGTAAAAGAGGCAGAACTCGCAGGCGCAGATTGGATCCACGTGGACGTGATGGATGGTCGCTTCGTGCCCAACATCACGCTTGGCCCGCTGATCGTGAAGGCCGTGCGACGCGCCACCAAAGTGCATGTGGACGTGCACTTGATGATCGTCGAGCCCGAGCGCTACGTCGAAGCCTTCGCGGACGCCGGTGCCGATTCGATCAGCATCCACGCGGAGGCGTGCACGCACCTACAGCGGGCTTTGCATCAGCTACGCGAGTTGAAGGTGCAAGCCGGCGTTGTGCTGAACCCGCATACCACCGAAGAGTGCCTTCGTTACCTGATGAATGACTTGGATTTGGTGTTGCTCATGTCGGTAAATCCCGGCTTTGGTGGGCAACAGTTCTTGTCTCAGGTGCTTCCGAAAATTGCCGCCGTACGCCGCATGATCGACGACGCGGGCGTCAAGATCGAGCTCGAGGTCGACGGCGGCGTGGCTCTGGACACCGCGGCGCGCGTGGTCGCAGCCGGCGCCACGATGCTGGTCGCCGGCAACGCGATTTTCGGCCAGCCCGATCGTCGCGCTGCGTTGGCCGCGCTGCGGGCCGCCGCCGAGTCATGAACCGTTGGCAGACACGCGCGGCGTGCGCGCTGCTGAGTGTCGCCTGCGGCTGTGCGCGGTCGCATGAGCCGGCGACTCAAGAGCTCGTGAGTGCGCGGTCGGCGCCCTCGGGTAGTGGCAACGTGACGCCTGCGCCCGCGTTACCGCTCGAGGTGCGACGGGCTACGGACCTGGCCGCCGAGCGCACGGTGGCTCAAGCACTGAAGTACGTATCAACGTTGCGCGAGCTGGACGCGCTCGGCCCGGTCAAAGGCCGGATCATTTCGCGTGACGAGATGGTGCAGCGTGTCGAGCACAGCCTCGACACCGAGGTCCCACCCGCGGTCGTCAGCGCTTCGGGTGAAATTCTGTTCGCCCTCGGCACGGTGCCCGCTGCGTATGATTATCGAAACGGCCTACTTTCGGTGATGCGCTCGGAGTTGCTCGGCTTTTACGAGCCACACGAAAAGACCATGTTCCTGGGCGGCGATTTACACGGCCAAGAGCTCGACGCGACGCTCTGGCACGAACTCGTGCACGCGCTGCAAGATCAGCACTACGGCCTGGAAAAACTTCTCGGCTGGAGCGACGACGCAGGTGATTGGCAAGGCGCGGTGCATGCGCTCGCCGAGGGCGACGCGACCAGCGCCATGGTCGACGGCTTATTCGCGGAAAAGGGCATGCATGCGCCGGATCTGCCCGATTCGATGATGGACCTGCAGGGCGCTCTGTCGGCGGGAACGGTGCTGCGGGTGCCGCCGATCGTGAAACGCTCGGTTGTCGCGCCATATATTGACGGTTTGGCATTCGTGAACGCGTTGCGACGTCGCGGGGGTTGGGCGGCGGTGGCCGCGGCTTGGCAGCGGCTGCCCACGAGCACCGAACAGATCCTGCATCTGGACAAGTACGACGCCAACGAAGCCTCCGAACCGCTGCCCGCGTTGCCGCCTCACGCGGCGGGCCCAAGTCACGTGGCTTACAGCGATATCTACGGCGAAGAGACGCTACGCATCCTGTTCGAGGAATGGATGCCAGGACGGGCGGCACGCGAAGCGGCGAGCGGTTGGGCTGGCGACCGGGTGAGCACGTTCTCCGAGGGCGGTCGAGTCAGCGTGGCCTGGCACATCCGCTATGACAATGAAGGCGCGGCGTTGCTGGCACTGCACGCCTTTGCACGTGGCGCGCTGGCAGTAGAGGACCAACCGTTGGACGACCGCGGACGTCTGTCCGAGTTCGTGTCCGCGAATGCCGCCGAGCGGGCCACGCGTGCCGGACAGGTGTGTCGCGAGCGGCACACTCGGGGTCCTTTCGCGGTGTTACGCCGCGGTCGGGATCTGGCGGTCACGCTCGGTCCATATCAACGCAACCCGGACGGCGCTGCGTCCGATGGAGACTGCAAGGCAGCATTGAGCTGGGCGGCCGCCCTGGTGACCCAGCCATAACCGGCCTTTTTAGCCGTTATTTGCCAGAATTTCTTGGGAGGGGGTCGTTGCTGACTCCCTCCTGGGTGCGCTATGACCCCGCTGCCGCGCTAAAATGGCGACTAAGTGCTCAATCTGAGATCGTGGAATGTCCGAAAACGTTGGCACGAAAGCTGCTTAAGCAAATCAACAGAAACGAACTCCTCGTTCAAGCGTTGATCAAGAAGGCAGAGGCGAAATTGGCAAACCCAAACAATACCGAAAAGCGAACGCGCACCACGCGCTCGTCCGTCGTGAGTTCTGCGGCTGCCGGCGCCTCGTGGATGGCCTTATTGGCGGCTACGAGCCTGGGAGCCGTTTCCGTCGAGCGCATGCGCGCTGAAGTGTCGGCTCAAGATTTGGCAGCGGCGACCAGCGCCGGCTACCGCCTGATCGTGCAGTCATACGCTTCCAACAGCGTTGCCGCGAACCAGCTGCCGGGTGCCAATCATCGTCCCCTCGCTTCTGTTCAGCGTGCTGTAACCGCTGAGGAGCTGGCGCAAGGCATCGCGGTGGATGTTCTCCAAATCGACGAAACGAGCGGTGAGCACCCTGTGATCGTGGCTTGGATAGAGCACGGTGCTCCGGACCTCGAGTTGGATGCTCTCCGTGCCCGTCCAAGTCGCGAAGCGGTCTACGGAGTGGGCCAGAGCTCCGCCGGTTCCGCGCAGATCGTGCTTCGCCGCCTCGCGGCCTGACACGGCCAGTTTGGCCCTTTGGCTCAGAAGCTTGCCAATTAGGCAGCGGCGCGCTCAGCGGGAGAGCGCTGAATGCGGATCGCTCGCGCGCGGCGGGCGTAATCACGCCGTTCCTCGGCGCTCAGGGTGACGCCGCCGAAGCGGGCCGCGATGTACAGCTCGGTCAGCGCCAGAGCTTCCTCCCCCACCGGGTGACCCAGTGCCTTCAGACCGAGGGCGTGAGCGCGAGGCGGCGTGCCACTGGGGCGTGCGACGCCCCGGGTCACGAGCGCTGCTTCCAGCAGCCGGTACAGTTCGACGATCTCACGGGCCGCCGTCTCGCGCTCGGTGGCGGCGCGCGCGGCGGGTGATTGCGTCTTTCGGCGCCGCCTGAACCAAACAACGCCGTATGCCGCCAGCAGCAGTGCGATGACGCCGAGCAGTGCGGATCGCGGTGACGACACCAGCTTGCCCACGGTGCCAGGACGGTCGCGCAGCGCGCTATAACTGCGGTGCACGGATCGCAACAGCCCGAGCTGCTGCTTCAAATCGTAGCCGATCACGTGCCGATTCCAGCGCTGGGTCGTGGCTTCCACGAAATCACGGACGAACGCCAAAAGCCCGGTGATATCGCTCTGCGGTGCGGCATTAGCGGGTGGTGTAGGGTCGAAGCGCGTCCAGCCCGTGTCGTCCAGATACACTTCGACCCAGGAGTGCGCGTCACCCTGCCGAACCGCGTACGAGCGCGCGAAACGGTTGTACGTGCCGCCGATGAAACCCGTCACGTTGCGTGTTGGCACCCCCAGCGTACGCAACATGACGGCCATGGCCGTCGAATAAAACTCGCAGTGTCCGCGTTTGGACACGAACAGAAAGTCATACAGTGGGTTCTTGGCCGCGCCTGAGCTCGAGTCGACGTCGTAGCGGTAGTCTTTGCGCAGACGGGCCTCGATCAGCCGCGCTTCCAATCGGGGGTCGCTCGTATTGCCAACCCAGGTGTGCGCGAGCTCCGCCACCTTCGGTGGTAAATCGGCGGGCAAAGTCAGGTAGCGCGAGCGGTCCGCGCTGGTCAAAGAGACCGAGGTCGGCTCGTCTGGTCCCGCCAGCGAAACATCGTAGCGAAGCCCGCGCTCGTCTTGCGTCTTGTAGGTGAGCGAGCCCTCCGGTCCGCCCGTGATCTGCGGCACGTTGTTGATCAGCGATGCGCCTTGCAGCGAAACCGTCAGCGCCACTGATTCTGGAGGCAAGAACACTACCGCCGGCTCGATCGGCTCCAAATCGATGTGCATCAGGCGATCGCGCTGCAGATCCGGAAAACGCAGCACCTGCACTTGTCGCCCACGCTGCTCCGCGCGCAAGGTTCCACCCGAACTGCGCGACCAACTCTTGCCGCGGTAGCTATCGAAGGCCGCGCCGCGCAGGTACAGCGCCACGCGTGACGGCGGTTCCTTCGGTAGATTGGGCACTTCTACGCGCATGACGATGGTCGGGTCACTGCGTAAGCGGCCCACGCCGCCCAAATCCACGTGCTCGGTGAAGCCGACCATGCGCTCGGCTTTGGGGTGGCTGAGCAGTAAAAGCGAGAGCCCGACGCGCGGAAACGCGACGAACAGGGCCAACGTGAACAGAAAGATGGGCACCGAGAGCAGGCAGGTGAAGATCAGGAACGATCGCCCGATCACCCGTCGGCTGCGCAGGATGCGCGGCACGTCCACTGGCAGCCCCGTGCGGTCACGAGCGCCTTGCCGATAGTTGCCCTCCACTTCGCGGCGCAAGTGACTGAGCACCAGCGCCCCCGGCGCAATCACCAAAAAGCCCAGGAAACACAAGCCGTAGGCCAGGCCGCTGCCGAGCACCGTGGCTGCGATCAGGTGCAGCAAAGCGAGCACGATCACCTGCTGATCGTGGGCCGCGCCGCGGCGCGTAGCCAGGCGGATCACTTGCAGACCCGCCGCGAACTCGACCGCTGTTTCGAGCAAGCTGGCGCCAGTGAACAGCCGCACCGCTTGCACTCCGAACAACGCCAGTGGCAGCGCAACCCCGACGCGGCGCGCGAAGGGTCGGTCTTGGAACGTCTCTGGAATGAGCACTGCGAGCGCTAGGCCAACCAAGATCGCGATCGCCAACCAGTGGTTCAGCTCGCCACTCGTGATCAACGCCAGCAGGCCGAGGGCGGCCAAGCTGTCGGTCATGATTCGGTGAATCAGGCCGAATCTCACGCACTTTCCCTAGTGAGGTTGGGCCGAGCGGTGCTCGGCGCTGCATCCGCCGGGGCATCTGCCGGTTTGGCCTCCAAAAGAGCCAGAAACCGCAGCACCGGATCCGCGCCAACCGCGCTCGTCGCGCGCACTCGCTCGCCGCTGCGGGCGCGCACCGTGACGCCATCGCCGCGCTTGATGTGAGCGACGGCACGAGAAGCCACGTCACGAATGCGGCGTTCGAAACGGGCGCTCCAATCTTCGTCCGGTGTGCGACCGGGGTGGATCGAGTCGATCACGTACGAGACGTCGCGCCGAACTTCACGCGCGCGCTCGCGGACGATCAGTTGTTCGACGCTCTTGCGCCAATAAATGTCGCGCGGGTCGTCGCCTTCGCGCATCGCGCGCAATGATAGAATTTCGTCACCCGCGCCGCGCCCGAGTGCGGAGCTGCCACCCATGCGGTCGCCCGGTAAGTTACTGGGCAGCTGCACCGGATCCACCGCGGGATAAATAATCAGGTCTCCGTCGGCGGTAAGCTCGCGTGATTTTTCGAATAGTCCGAACGGAAAGCGCGTCGCCACGCGAAAGCCCACGTGGCGATCGCGACCGCGCCGAGCCGGCGTACGGCGGTAGGCCGCCACTTGTGCCGAACGCGGGCTGATCTTCAGGAAGAAGCAGCGTTTATCGGCAGGCTGGCCCGCGCGCAAATCCTCTACTTCGATGGCGTAGGAGGGGATCCGGCGCTTGTGATTGAAGACTTCGATTTCGACCAAATGCGGGCGCGCCACTTGGGCTCGAGGTGGCAAGCGGCGCACGACCGTGAGCTCGCGCAAGCTCAGCTCACTGAGCACGCCCGACACCACGATCATCGACAGCAGCATGCCCAGCAGCAGATAGAGCAGGTTGTTGCCAGTGTTGATCGCGGCGAAGCCGACACCAAAGGTGATGCCGATGAAATATTTGCCCTCGCGGGTGAGTTTCAAACGGCGCGGCGGACGAAACCAACGTCGGAGCTTGGCCAGCATTTGCGAGGCCCGCTCGCGCGTTCCGAGGGGTGCTTGGGCCGTGCGCGCAGGCGGCCGCGTGCGATCACTCGACGCTGGCGGTTCGGCCGCGTGCGGAGGGGGTTCCGGCGTGCGAGGGGGGTCTACCACCGCTCATTTCCTGGCTAAAGTGGGACGGGAACGCGCGCGATCACTTCGCGAATCGCAGCTTCTGTCTCTTCGCGCGTGGGAGCGTAGCCTTCCGCGTGGGCGGCGAGCCGGACGCGGTGTGCGAACACCGGCACGGCCAAGCTGTGAATGTCGTCTGCGATGCAGTAGTCGCGACCGTTGAGCAATGCTCGGGCGCGCGCGGCCCGTGACAAGTTCATGCCCGCGCGCGTGCTGGCGCCGAGCGAAAGCGCGGGGCTGCCGCGGGTCGCGGTGACGAGCGCCTGCAAGTACGTGCCGAGTGCGCCGTCCATCACGACGCGTTCGACTTCACGCTGCAAGCTAACCAGGGTCTTTGGGTCGAGCACGACTGGTACGTTTTGGACTCGGTCGTGATCGGGCTCCATGATCAGCCGCATTTCTACCTGCGGCGGCGGATAGCCGATGCGAATACGCATCATGAAGCGATCCAACTGCGATTCCGGGAGCGGGAAAGTGCCTGCGAAATCCTGAGGATTCTGAGTCGCGACCACCAGGAACGGTTCGGGCAATGGGTGCGTCTTGCCGTCGAGCGAGACCTGCTCATCGCTCATTGCTTCGAGCAGTGCGGATTGCGTGCGTGGACTCGCGCGGTTGATTTCGTCGGCCAAGAGCACATTGGAGAACACTGGCCCATGGCGCAGCACGAACTCGGAGGTGCGTTGATCGAAGATCGAGACGCCCAATACGTCGCTCGGCAGCAGATCACTGGTGAACTGCACGCGACGCATTTGCCCGCCCACGGCGCGGGCCAGCGCACGGGCGAGCGTGGTCTTTCCGACGCCTGGCACGTCCTCGATCAAGATGTGGCCGCGAGCGAGGAGCGCGGTCAGCGCTAGCTCGACGACTTCGGCTTTACCCTCGAGCGCGCCCTCCACGGCACGGCGCAATTCGAGCAAATGCTCGAGACGCTGGGCAGGCATCGCAAGAGCGGAAGAACTCATTCTCGCGACATGTTAGCATGTGAAGGGCGCAATCTGCGTCAAGCCGAAATGGCCGTACTTTCGCCGGGTTTATCGAGACAGATCGCAATCTTTGCAATATCCGCCGAGGTTGGCCGTAGGGCGTTCGCGGTCGCTCGGAATCCGGCCTGGCGAAAAGCGCCAGGGGCTCCGGCGCGCTTTCAAGTGGGGCTCGGCACGTGATCCAAGCGATTGATGTCCGTGCGGTGACTCGCCTGTTCGGAGCGACGCCGGCCCTGCGCGCCGTCAGTGCGCGTTTCGAGGCGGGCAGCATCACTTTTCTGGAAGGGCCGAACGGCGCCGGTAAGAGCACGCTGCTGGCGGTGATTGGCACGGTGCTGGCGCCGACGCGGGGACAGGTCCTCTATCATCCGCTGGGTTCGGACCCTGAACTCGTGCGTCCACACCTGGGCTGGGTGGCGCACGATTCGCTTTGCTATCGCGAGCTGAGCGCGCGTCAGAACGTGGAGCTCGCGGCGCGCCTCTACGGAGTCGAGGTCGAAGGTGCTTGGCAGCGAGTCGCCCAGCGCGTCGGAGCCGAGTCGTTGGCCGATCGACGGGTCGGTACGCTCTCGCGCGGGCAGCGCCAACGTGTCGCGCTGGCGCGGGCATTGGTTCACGATCCCTCTCTTTTATTGCTGGATGAGCCCTGGTCGGGGCTCGACCGAGGCAGCGCCGAGCACCTCCAAAATGCGCTGCTTCAAGAGCGCGAGCGCGGGACGCTCGTGATCGTGGTCAACCATGCCGATGGTCTAGCCGAGCAACTTGGCGCGCGCTGCGTGCGGCTCGAAAATGGTCGCGTCGTCTAGCGCGCGTTGAGACCGCGGCCTGCTTCGTCGGCGAGCAGGCGCTCGAGCAACCCGTTCACACCGCGGTCGTCATTGCGTGCCAACACCGCGCTGGGCGTGGCGACCCCGAGCATTGCGAGCTCTGCTGCGTTGCGGCCGGTACTGGCATCCGGTTCGCGCGCGCCGGACAGCACGAGGTGATCGGGTTCGCGCCCAGATGCGCGCATGGCTTTCCAAGTCGAGCTCACATCGTGCAGCACCCCCAGCGCATCACTGGCGACCAGCACCCAGATGGCGGGCTCGAGAGCTTGCGCGAGCTCGAAGTTGGCGAAGCCTGGGGCGAGCGGCGAGAACACGCCCCCCGCGGTCTCGACGATCGTCCATGCTGCACTAGATGACGCTACATCAGGTGTCATAGCAGTCTCCGCGCGCGTCACCCAGGCCGCAACTCGTTTCACGTCGATGGAGAGCCCGACCGAGCGCGCAGCCAGATGCGGTGAAACGGCGTCGCGCAGCGCGTACAGAGGGTGGAGTTCAGAGGTTTGCACCGAGCCGGCCAGTGCTAGTGCGGCGGCATCTGAACCAACTGGTGGCGAGGCGCCGGTGCCCTGCCGCACGACCCCGCTTTCGATTGGTTTGAGTCCGAGCGCTGGAACCCCGCGTGCGACGAGCGCACGCAGCAGAGCAACACTCAGCCTGGTCTTGCCCACCCCTGTTCCACAGCCGAGGACTACGACGCGCATGCTTCGTTCACCGCTTGCGCCAAGCGAGCGATCTCTTCGGGGGTGAAGGTTGCTTTTACGGTGAGTCGCAGGCGAGCGGCGCCGATCGGAACCGTCGGCGGACGAATAGCCTGAGCAAGGATGCCAAGCGCACGCAACCGCTCAGCGGCCGATAATACCCGCTCGTTCTCGCCCAAGATCACCGAGGTGATGGGCCCGAACGAGTGGGCTGCAAGCGGCAAGCGCGCCGCATGTAGGGCCATTCGAAGCTGCGCGGCATTGCTCGCCAGCGCCGCGCGAAGTCCGTCTGCTTGTTGGCAGAGTTGCACGTGAATCCGGGTCAGATCGGACAATCGAGGGGAGGGCGCGGTAGAGAAAACGAAGCTGCGCGCCTTGTTCCACAAAAAGGTTCGCAAGGTCTGGGAGCCGGCGACAAAGCCACCGTGGGTGCCAATTGCCTTGCCCAGGGCACCGACGAGGACATCGGGCTTGATACCCGCTTCTGCACAGCGCCCCGCGCCCGACGGACCAAAGACGCCCAGAGCGTGGGCTTCGTCCACAATCAAACAAGCGTCGTGCTGATCGCAGAGCGCCCGCAGGGCCCTGAGATCCGGCCCATCACCGTCCATGCTGAAGTAGGACTCGGTTACGACCCAACACGCGCGTGCACTTCGATGCTCATGCAATGCGGCATCGAGAGCCTTCAGGTCCAAATGCGGAATGACCCGAACGTCCGCCTTGGACAGGCGCGCGCCGTCGATCAGCGAAGCGTGGTTGGCGGAGTCTGAGAGGATGACCGTGCCCGCCATTCCCAGCGCGGAAATGAGGCCCAGATTCGCAGCGTAGGTCGAGCTGAACAACAGGCTGCTATCGGTGCCCACCCAGGCCGCCAATTCAGCTTCGAGCTTGAGGTGTTCGACGGTCGAACCATGAATCAAGCGGGAGGCCGCCGCGCCCGGATTGCCGAGTGTTTCACGTGAAACGACGCGCGCTGCGAACCCTAAGTAATCATTCGACGAAGCGTCGATCGGCGTGACGCCCAAGCGCTCCGCTGCCCCTGCCACGCTCCTTCGCGCCGACCCATCATCGGGTTCTCGCAACAGGCTACCCGAGCGAAGTTCCGAGAGCGCTTGAGCGAGCACTGATTCGAACCGCATCGCGCGGTCTTAGCACTGTACCGGCAAGGCGTTCGAGATGGCCGCCGATCGCTGCCCCGAACGCCAACTTGCGGCCGCCCTCGAAAGCCCATGGCCTCCCAAGCGCAAGGGAAAGAGCGGCACGGGAAAAGTCTGTGGGAAGAGCTCCGGGATGAAGTCCGCGGGACGAGCTCCGGGGGAGGAGCTCCACCGGAAAGACCTCCACGGGAAGACCTCCACGGGAAAGACCTCCGCGGGAATGACCTCCACCGGAATGACCTCCACCGGAATGACCTCCACCGGAAAGACCTCCACCGGAAAGACCTCCACCGGAAAGACCTCCACCGGAAAGACCTCCACCGGAAAGACCTCCACCGGAAAGACCTCCAC
>Ga0247778_1000341_pt1 | contig 71197 bp, 79 predicted proteins | sample UWRJL049202B5_FD_179939 | JGI IMG/M metagenome (GOLD analysis project Ga0247778, IMG submission 179939) | Plant litter microbial communities from Arlington Agricultural Research Station in Wisconsin, United States - UWRJ-L049-202B-5 | ecosystem: Environmental > Terrestrial > Plant litter >... | reverse complement strand
GAATACAGGTTTGAAGAAGTACTTGTACAACTCAAAACTCACCAGCCTTCATATTACTCTAAGTGTGTCCTTCATGACTGAACCAAAAAATCTAGCCTACAGACCAACACTCAATTAACGAGAACCTTCATCCAACCAACTCAGCAAGTGTTCGCCAAATCAGGTGGCTGACATCCCACCTGCAGCCTCGCGCTTGGACCTTACAGGCGGTTCTCGACGCGACAACCCAAAATTCCACCGGCTCACATCTTGACGCAGTACAACTCCAACAACATTGCGTCTACTTACTGATCCTAAGCACAAGAGTACATACGAGGAGAAGGCTGTGCCAGTGAAAACGAAAACGCAGGTGAGTCTTATTACTATATTTATGCGAAGTGCTAATCATTCAATAGGCTATCGCTCCCGGCCAGAAATATCCATGCCACCAATGATATCGAATGATGGCGACTAGGATGCTTCCATTTACTTGCGGCAATCCTTGGCCGAAGAGGCGGATATAGACCTTATGGACGATGGCGAGGAAGAATTGGCGTTGGACGAGGTCCAGCACGCCTTGTGCGATGAAGAGGCGCACGAAGTCACTTTTCGATCATTCCTAACAAATGACTTCGAATGCGAATGGACGAAAATAATATAAACCGAATGCCATTACAACGGGACACAGATAGGCCAGGCAGAGGGTCGATACATCGATCGAGACGCCATCAAAGATGACTTCTATGGGGCAATGGACGAACCCTCGTCAGAGACAGCAGAATTGGCATTGACATTGTTCAATGACGACGGAAGTTTCAAGAGATTTCATTCAAGAAGCGGTACCGGTATCTGGGGCAACTAACTGGACAAAGGTGGCTTTCTCCTCGTCGAGAGAGTCGTGGTAGAAGCAGAATGGCGGCGCAAGGGTTTAGGGAAAGCAATAGTTGACGCTTTCATAAAGAAAGGCGTTGACTGGGCTGAAGACGTACAATTCGTTCTTGCTTGGCCTGCCCAAGTCAAAACTGGAGAAACAGATTCAGAGCAGAAGGAAATGTCACGACAAGATCGTAAGGCCGCCATTTCTGCAAACCAGCATCGAGCTATTACCTTTTGGCGCTCTTTGGGATATCGTCGTATTGGTGCTTCCTCATGGTTTGGGCTTGTTTTGGAGTCTAACCATAAAGCTCACCAGCTCACCTCCACCGACGACTACGACCCCCCGGAAGAAGAGCATGGTTCTACTCGGAAGGAGTTAGATGAAGCAGTGGCTGCTGAAGATGGTCGATTGCCGGACGAAGATGCCTGGGTCTACGCACAGAGAATGGAGGACGCGGGATGGGCGATACCCTACGCCACGGGAGGTTTAACAGTTGAGACATTTCTTGGACTGGTGCAGGCTAGAGAGCTTGTCGGTCTATAGTCTCATGATCTGGTGCTCTCAACTGGCCCGAAATCTTGTGGAATAGGCAGGAAATAAGGTATGAATGATAAGTAAATATTATCCTATATCAAAAGGTGCATTATCCTTGTTTCGTTCTTCTTGCAGCAAGTGCATCAATGACTCTAAACCCACGGATGAGATTTTCGCTCAATGTCCCATCTGAACTCTTCTTATATTGCTTTAGGTGAGGGAAGGAATAATAGCCAGATGTTGCGGTCCTTTGATTTAACGAAAAGCTTCCGCTTCAAGCCTAGAAATAGGAAGTTGACCGGCAGATTTATATGGCAGTCTCATTCTATAGAAGTAAGTGTTTGAATCTCCATTATTCGGGCCGGGAAACCTCCAATGTCCCCGCTCCAGTATCTCCGACAGTTCCGCCACTCCACGATTGGGTACGGCGTCTGGGTCCCATATTAGTTTCCAGCTCCATAAATACCCCTGACAGCGCACTACATCACGATCGCTAACTGGACTTGGCAAAAGATTTACGCTCTGACAGCAACATCATTTTTACATGATGCACCGTCTTAAACTAGAATCTTCGGTGACAAGTGACGGTAATTGACCGTCTCCATCCGGATCAGTTTCAGGAAGACTTCCGTCTCTTCCGCGATGCCTATTGGGCCATTCTTTGGAACGTTCCTGGCTTCAGATTCGTTAACGCGTCACGACCTAGGGACACGTTGTACTGGAAGAAGGATGCGATAAATCAACCCCCAATGATCCAGGCCAACCACATTGACAACAACGTCGACCGCTAGGTAATTGATCAAATGGCATTGCAGATTCGGCTTCGATGCAAATTGTCTCCTTCCCGATGGTTCTGCCGTTGCGGGTCAATCCGGACCCCAGTGCTCTCCTCTGCTCCATGAGGACTGTGGATCTTTCCATCCGTAGTCAGTGCCGTACTGCCGTGCTATAATGCTCACCTGTCTCCATTCCCCCAAGTTTCCTCGCAATCTTCCCCAGAATCGTACAAAATCTGGGGTTTCCACGATGATCATGAAAACCTAAACTCCTGTCCAAATCGAAACCATGGAGATCAAAGCAGCGGGACAGCAAGTTGAAGGCGATGCCTCGAGCTCTGGTACTACGAATACACCAACCAATGAAGTTATGAACGGAAACGGGGTGGCTGAGAAAGACCATGCTATTGCCGATAGCAGTCAGCTGGAGCGTGGGAATGTAGAAGAGTTGAATTTGAGTACGGAGCATAGAGATTATCTGATGGCTCGCCACGGGACACTTGATCTTACTCCCTTGCCAACGATGGACCCCACTGACCCTTTGAACTGGCCGGCCTGGAAGGTAGCTTTCACGTCAGTGAGTCCCCAAGAAATGAGCTGACACGAAATCTTAGAAAGATATCAACCTTTTCTTAGTAGCATTTCATGCTATGATGACCACCTTCATGGCGGCAGGCGTCATCCCCGCTTTTGAACTTTTCTCCGTCGAGTTTGGCATTTCCCTGACGAAGGCTTCTTACCTCACCAGTATCCAGATTTTGATACTGGGGTTTTCACCTCTGTTCTGGAAACCGATTTCGAATAGATTTGGTCGCAGACCAATTTGGTTGATCTCAACTCTAGGCTCAATGGTCTGCAATATTGGCTGCGCCGAGAGCCACAGCTATGCATCTCAAGTGGTGACTCGGATATTGTCAGCGTTTTTTATTTCACCCGCTATTGCAATCAGCAGTGCCGTGGTGACAGAGACGTTCTTCGCAAGAGAAAGAGGGCAAAAGATGGGAATATGGACGTTGATGGTGACTCTCGGGTAGGCATGTCGTTCTCTCTTGGCAACAAAAGCTTACCATGTGCAGTCCGCCGTCTGGTCCCTTCATCATGGGATTTGTAGCCTACCACACTGATGGATGGCAATGGATCTACTGGACCCTTGCTATCACCAACGGCATCCAGTTCATCCTATACTTCTTCCTGTCCCCTGAAACCCTCTACGTCCGCAACAGTCCCGTTCCTGAGGGAGGCTCGCAGTCCGCTTTCCGCCGCCAGTATCTCAACTTCGGAAAAATTGGCCCACATCCTATCACATGGAGAGACTTTTGGACTCCTATTCGAATGTTTGCTTACCCCAACGTTCTACTACCAACTATAGCATACAGCGTAGTTTTCGCCTTCGCCGCTGTCCTGCTCACCGTCGAAATCCCGCAAATATTTACTCCGAAGTTCCACTTCAACCCCCAGCAAATTGGTCTGCAGTTCCTCGGCATGATCATCGGTTCAGTTCTCGGTGAACAGTTGGGAGGACGTGGTTCCGATGTCTTCATGCGCCGCCAGTCTTCTAAGCTTGGTAGATCCAGGACCGTTGCTCCCGAGTACAGAATTTGGGTGTCCTATCCCGGATATGCCACTGTGATTTGCGGCCTCGTAGTTTTCTTCGTCCAGGTGGATAATTTGAAGCGCTATAATGTCACACCCATTGTAGGCATTGCAATTAGTTCATTCGGGAATCAAATTATTACCACAGTTTTGGTTACCTACGCGGTGGATTGCCATCATGAACATGCAGCAAGTATTGGAGTCTTTATCAACCTGGTTAGAAGTACCTGGGGCTTCATTGGTAAGTTTCCTGATCAAAACTCCTTCACGACCGTAGCTTATGGCCTTATTTCTGTTGTGCTGAAATACTATCCCTTACTGATACATCGAACAGGCCCATTCTGGTTTCCCGATATGTTTTCAAGTATTGGCCTCAGCGGTAGTGCGGGCCTCATGGTTGGCCTCATTGTCGTCTTCTCCATTCTCCCAACAGTTTTCATCCAGTGGAAAGGAGCCCCGATCCGGATGAGAAGAGCGGAGAACGACCTTGATCAGGTGAATACTATCACCAGATAACTTCAAGAAGGGATGAGAAGGAGTTTGGCGGATATTGAAGTCAAAAAAATCGGCGATTATGCGTGTTATTTAGGATATATGGGCTCTCTTCTGGATATTGGAACCAGTAAATACTACCCTAATTTATAACTCTCGAGATTTTGCTTCAGCCTAGTAAGTCGTGAAACCAGCCCTGAATCCTAATGACTTTCACACCAAAAATCATCTTCGCAATTCGATGTTCCTACAGTATCAGCCTTGCAGACGTGCTAAAATAGATTGCCCTCGTAGCCAATGAGCAAACTCCGCGCTCCCCCCTGGCAAACTGTCTCGTTCCTGCATTCTCGGCAGTGCACTTTTCCTGTTAGCAGCGTTTTGACTTTCTGCACACGTCATTCATCCAAGATTGCTACCACTTGAACATTTTCTGAATAGAAAATCACTGAACACGTGGCTGTTCATTGATCTTGCATGCATACGTGCGAAGGTTCTTAATTGGATACTCTGCATTAAAAAGGCCCTTCGAGAGGAGGCTGACAAATTGTGGCGGGGTCACGAGCTGGTGGGATATGACCTGAGCCTGGGCTGCGATTCGGATATCGCAATTTGAGAAACTTCCTCAGACACCAATTCGAGATTTTACCTCAGTTAAAGCAAACATTTGTTTCTCAAACTTATTCAAGAATCGACAACAATCGCAGAACCACGGCAGGAGAGTTCGTCTTCGTCAGTTCCCAGCCCTCTTCCTCTCAACTCACTTGGAATTTTGCTAAATTTATATCCAAAGATCACAGGAGCAACCGGCTTCATTGGCTTTGCCGTCTTAACTCAACTTCTTCAGTCTGGCTACCGCGTACGCATCTCCGTCCGCAAAGATTCACAAATCTCGACCCTCTCCAACCATGCTCTCATCTCCCCTTACGCATCCCAAGGCAAAGTGGAGTTCGTAGTAGTCCCCGACATCACAGTCCCAGGCGCATTCGATAAAGTCTTGAAAGATGTAGTATACGTCGAGCATCTAGCATCAAGCCTACCCATAGTGGTAAGGTTTCAGTTTCTCAGGCTCGAAAGCAGAACTGACATTAACAGGCCAATGACCTAGAAAAGGAACTAATCATCCCCGCAGTCCACGGCACAACCTCCCTCCTCAACTCTGCACTCTTAAACCCCTCTATCAAGCGCATAGTCATCACCTCCAGCGTCGGAGCTCTCCTGACGAGTGCTGGACAAGCTACCACTGAACCACGGACCACCTACACCGCAAATTCCCGCGTCACGCCTCCGCCAACTGGTCCGTATGCGACTGCACCAGATGCGTATCGTGCATCGAAAGCACTAGCATTACTTGCTACAGATGCGTTTATGGAGGAGAAGAAGCCGAAATTCAGTGTTGTGAATTTGATGCCTGGTTACGTGATAGGAAGGAATGAATTGGCGGAGTCTAGTGCGAAGTTGCGGGCGGGAAGTAATTTTGTGGTGTTAAATCTTGTGACGAGGGTCGTGAACCCAAACACAGTTGTTGGTACAGTGGTTGATGTGCGAGATACGGCACGTGTACAGGTTGAGGCTCTGGACGAGGAGAAAGTAGTGGGGAACTACAGGAGCTTTGTTGTTGAAAGGCCGGTGGAGCTCAATGATGCGGTGACAATAGCCAAGAAGGCATTCCCTGAGGCGTTTGAGAAGGGTATTTTGAAGGGAGGGAGTACGAACTCGGTGTATCAGGCGTATGAGGGAAAGGAGACCAAAGAGATTTTTGGAGAGCTGAGGACTTATGAGATGGTGAAAAGTGTAGTGGGGCAATTTGTTGAATTGGAGAGCTAGGCTTCCTGATATACCATACTTCCAGTGCGCTTGGAAGGATCAAATTACCTGCTTAATCGAAAAGATCATAGCGGTTTGTAGGGTGCTGTTGGGGCTTCTGGGAAATTTTGGAAAACTATATAGGATTAAAGGATGCGGTTTCACTGCGTAATGATTTCTACTAATCAGGCAATAAGCCACAAGGGTGAAGAAAATTTCCGTTTTCGGAGCGAATTTGGAACGACAATAGAGTAGATTAATCGCCCCTTAAGTGTAATGAGTGTCTGCTGTTCTATACAGGCAATGTGCTGCAACGATAAGAACATAAGTGCAAAGTGACCTAAGTCTACAACAAGCCTGAGAAAGGCCCTCCCACCCCTCGTCCCTCCCTGACCCCTCCCTTTCCCGAGACAAAATTGCAGACAATACTGCCGGATGAAGAATGTAACAAGCCCTTAGAATACCACAAGTTCAGGAAACCCCAATCTCCCACCCCACGTCTTATCTCCATATCAACCAATATTCCTCCCATCGCTTTTGTCGGAGTAGAGAGTGTATTGATCCAGCATGCCTCCGCCAAAGTAGTTGTAAGGCGATGATGGTGATATGGAGAAAGGCGTAGCGCCTTTACATGGCGCACATGTCGTTCACAGTTGAACCTCCCTCAGACATGCAGCCCGAGATGCAGTAAGAGTTAGCGGCAATGGCGCCGTTGGTGTCAATACATCTGTACAGAACGTTGAGAAGCTGGATGGTGTTCAATGGGGGAACAACTTCGGTCAAGTTGACAGCTGCGGTCAACTCATCGTTGACGTATCCTAAAGTGAGATCAGTAAAGGTTGCTTGGGGATAGAAAGTTCGATTCCAGAAAGTTTGAGCAGAGACATACCGTATTCTACGCCATTGAGCGAGTAACCGCACTTGTAAGACTCGAAAACACAGGAGTTGTGGCCGTTGACGGTCTTGCCAAGACCGTGTGCCGCTGGTGAAAACGTAAGCATAGCGCCCAGAACCATAAGTGCTGATGGGAACATCATTTTTAAGTGAGAGAAGTGGTGAACGTGGAAGTTAAATGAATGTAGTGGTGATAGAAAGGTTATAGAAGCAGATTTGGATTTGCAGGCGGATGAGGAACAACTTTCGACGGGGGACAGAGGATGCTTTATACAATTCTGTCTCGTTGCTACTATTCATATAAGTGTAACTTTTTGGCTTCGATGTCTCAGGAAGGCGGGCATCGTACCACATTTTAAGCCATCTTAAGCCATCTAAAACGAGATGGTTCGAGCGGTCGCAAGGAATTTCCTCTGGTTGGATAGCATTAATGGTGGCAGTAAGAAAAAAGTGAAAGGAATGACAGGTCAAAGCGAATTTTTTAAGAGAAGAATGTCGGCTGGGCCAATCGAGAATAGCACCGTGACTCTCAGAAGGCCTCGACCAGCCACATTCTCTCCATTCAACGTGGGTTCCATGCGTTGCCATCCGATTTAGTGTCCAGTGATACCCGCATTCTCCGGTCAGCCTTCCAGCAACCAAACATCTAAAGCGAAGGTGAAACTACTGGACCCGAATAGAATACTATGTTAGACACTGAAAGAGATAATTAGGGTCAGAAAACCACTGGCAGAGGCCATTCATACTTAAAAATGACAAGCAAGTATTCAGCGGCATTCTTTGAAGGGGCAGGTCGTGGTATGTAAATCTCCCAAGCCTCCCCGTCAGCCTCCCGCCAAATCTCCTCATTTTCTTGCCCTGTTAACATTCCAGTAATCCTGGCATGACTACGGTCGTGCCTCAGTTAAAACTTCGAGTCTTTTTTGGGCTGTTCAGTATGTGTTACTATTGGACAAACTTGTGAATCAAATGAATCCTCTTCTTCTAGACTTGGCCATTACTTCTCACTATAGTGCACAATCAACGTAGTAACTAAGGAACTTGAAAATTGTTTAACACTGAATATTCTGGAGGCTACTAGAAAGGCATATCTGAGTAGTCGGGATCGGTCTCGTATTGGTGCGATATGCGCCCCGGAGGGAACGAAGTATGGGAGAATGAGTGTTTCTACGGGAAAGACTTTCTGTGGGGTTTTTGGGGAATTAAGACATGACGGGTCTCTGTTTGAGAATAGGCTAGCGTCAAGTTGTAGTTGGCTATGAAAATATGGGTTGATAGAATCAACAAATCAAAGGCTTTGGAAATCATCACTGGTCACATTTCAGAAAGAATATCCACTTCTGATACCTTGCCCCCTTTTACATGATCGAAAAACTTTGAATGACTGAATACTTCATTCTGCCTAAACACCCGGGAAAGGAAACTTGCCAGCCACTGTCATAACCTGTATGCGATCCTTAACTACATGCTTTGAAGCTCCCGCTAGTGGAAACCCGTTGAACTCTCAGTCTTCGCGACTATCATCCCATATACGTTCTCCATAGCCTTGACACAGCGTTTCTTCGGGTTTTTGGCAGACAGCAACAAGAGAGAACATGCCCAGCTATGGCTTCTACAATCAAGACCACCAATGGATGAACCCCGGGCCCAAAATCCACAGCTTGATTTTGTGATAGAATACGTGCTTCAACAGAATATACCGTGAGTAATTGGCGACTTAAATCTCGAAAAAGTCAGATGAAAAAACCTCAGATAGCCCCAAAAACAGATACTAAAGGATCTTGACCAAATATTCCACCACAGTAATGTGTCCCGATATCTGGAAGAACCCGCATTTTGCAAGGTGAGTTGCATTGGAAGTTCAGACCGATGGAGAGATAGTTCATAGACGTAAGAGTATTGCCACATGTGCAGATGGATCTGACATCTTGAGTTGTACCGAGTGACATATAAAGGCTACCAGCACAGAAGGTTGCGCAGTCGGAGATTGATTCAGTCTCGATCTTTTGACCACTGGTAGGAGCAAGCCCATAATTGCCATCTGGGTTGGCAACGTAACAGCCGAGATAGCTGAAGTTGACCAAGCTTGAATTGCCTCCATAGCCACCGTCAGTTCCGTTGAATCCTTGAGGACCTTGAGGGCCAGACGGTCCTGGAGGTCCAGGTATTGTAGAGTTTGCGCCATCTTGTCCATTTACACCGCTTGGACCAGCTGGCCCTGGTGAGCCGTTTGTACCAGCCGGTCCTGGCGATCCATTTGTACCTGCTGGTCCTGGGGCTCCATTTGCCCCATTGAAACCATTGTACCCATTATTACCATTCGAACCTGAAGGCCCAGTTGCTCCAGTAGCACCATTAGCCCCATTTGTGCCACTTGCCCCAGGAGCTCCATTCGCACCGTTCGATCCGCTGCTTCCGGGAGCGCCATTAGAACCATTTGAGCCACTGCTGCCAGGAGAACCATTGGCGCCGTTGCTACCGTTAGCACCGTTCGAGCTGCTTGAACCAGCACCACCGTTGGCACCGTTTGAGCTGCTTCCTCCGGAACCACCATTTGAACCGTTGCTGCCACTTCCACTATTGTTACCATTTCCATTATTTGAGCCGCCACCTGAACCGCCACCTGAGCCGCTGTTGCCATTGCCGGAGTTTGGGCCGCCTGCACCACTTCCAGCATTATTACCATTACCCCCACTTCCACCGTTGGCATCGCCTGTCCCGCCATCTGCGCCGCCTAACCCTCCTGATGGGCCAGGGACAGTGATGATAGGAAAACATTGGGAGTCTAAGATTCAGATCAGCATACCAAATACATATCGCAAGACATTGAAAACCTACAGGGAATCTGAGTAAGAGTGACTGGAATACACCCGCTTGGTGGTGAGGAAGGGTTGGAAACAACGTAAACGGTATTGGAAGGCGATAGACAAAAGGTGGCGAGATTGGAAGGGAAAGATGGATTGCTCCATTGCAAAACTCCATTAGCCAGAGAGAAACCAGTGTTGATGCCGCCAGGGGTCCCAGTTGCGGTCGAGCTCGCGACTAAAGGCTGGAATGGTGTGCCTGCGCTCGTTGAAACTAGATGTCGATCGGCGAATAACTGGTTGTCGATAAGTGTAAAAGCTGTAGCAAACTGACAGATGGGCGTTGTGCCATGAGAAAAGACGTAAGATGAAGTCTGTCCGAATCGCCCTGGCGCCCGGCCAGAGATTTCGATTTGAAGAATAAATTGCGGTTGGTTCACATCCAGGCTCGAGATGGGTAGTACGAATTGCGAGGGGACGGCTTGACTTGGACTAAGTGGAGATCTGATGGCGAATGATGTGAGAAGGTGGACTCCAAGCTGGCTTCATAGATGAAGTAAACTTACTGACTCGAAGGAGAACCTTCGCAAGGACATTTCCCAGATGTAGCTACATCTATGGATATGGATACATCATGGTCTTTGACAGCAATATAAATCTTGTCATCTGTCGGGGTTGAAGAACAACAGCCGTTAACTTTGGATAAAAGCAAAAGAAAAGCCTGGAAGTAAAGCGAGGAGGATTCTGAGAACCTCATTATAAAGATGTCGATCGAATGTTCTAATGAATGACTGTAGTTGAATGAAGTAGTGAGCGACAGTGTTAAATGAATGAAATCCCCAAATGAGTGAAGGGGTTGATGAGTATGAAGAACGCGTTCATCCGCGATTGCAATATGCCGGGAGTAAAATGATTATGAAAAGCAAGTTCCCAGACACTAGAACCCAGGGCATGCTTGGTATCTCATTAGCGGCATTCCGGTGTAAAGACTGTGGAATGCGGCTTCGTCAATCGCCAGCGCATAAATTCACGGTGGCTGGTATCAAATTCGCGAACATGAAGAAAAGGAGCGCGAATGTGGAGAAACGGAATGCAAACCCATTTAAAAAGGTTTGAGTCGACGAAGCCTTATTTTTGACGCCTCTCAGCAAGTATCAAGCTCAATACTCGCATGAAATTCGCCTTGGCACCTAGATTCATAGTGTATGAAATGACGAGAATGTTGGACGAATAATTACCATACAACTGAAAATCTACGCATCAAAAAACTCGAAACTTACCTAGCTACACCACCACGGATTTCCCTATCTAGTCTTATACTCAACAACCACAACCTTCGGCTTTACCACACCTCTAGCCAAGTAATCCTCCAACTGCATGCCCAATTTCTGGTCCTCCTCGTCCGATCTCCTCACAATCTGGAATGATCCCGCAGTAGCAGCATTCTTTTTCAACTGCGGCTGAGGTCGTCTTCCCCAAACCACAAAGACAAGCTCCAACCCCGTGAAATCCTTCAAGACCCGCCAATTCGCCGCTCTCTGCGGATCATGATTACCCCCAGAAGTCGCTGTCAAGATATTACATCTAATAGCAATACTATTCAATCTACCTAGCGCTTCTACCGCATGCTTTCTCTGGATGGTCTTGCGGAAATCAATGAGGTCTGAAGCAACGCGAGAGACGTCGGAGAAATGATCTTCGACGAAAACCATATCGGCATCTGGGCTGAAGGAGAACTTCCTGGCATCGGTATCGGAGAGGGAAATTTCAATATAGTCGCCGTTTCGTTGAGAACCTACTTTTGAGGCAACGTCGAGGGAAAGCGCGATGGGGCGTGGTGTCTGTGAGGTGTACATTTGCTGCATTGGATTACTGGTAGGGGGATGAGCAGGTAAGTATCGCAACCATACCCGGCGTCCGTCGGGCTGGATCATTTTCTGTGCTATCTTGTATATCAGCTCGTTAGGGAAGCGTTGAAGGTCGATCACTCCATCCTGTGATTCGATGTCAGTCCTTAACTTCGCGTGAGGGGAACGCGAGCTTACCGGGGCATTTGTCGGCTGTGTCTGAGCAGAATGAAACGATGGATTGTCGAGCCATTTGAGATGATACTGACTGCTCTGCGACAAGGCCACATAATTCATTGAGTTGGATGCCATAATAATCCGCGTAGTGCAAAATAGAGATGAAGAGATATGGGTTTGAATTGGCAGTTTGAGCGATCTTGAAGGTAACTTATAGAAGTGTTGTAAGCTTCTTAGTGAAGAGATATACCTAGACAGTCATTACCCTCAGTCAGAGATAGTTCACAGTGACTGCCTGAAAACTTATGCAGCCATGACTTTTTACTCAGAAATGAAAACATTGAAGCGCAAATCATTGCCACCAAAGACTATTTTTCTCCGAATGCCACCTTGCAAACATCCAGATAACACTCATTGAAATAAAGAAAATCATCTCTTCGATGCGAAGAGTAGTCAGACCCATGGGTAATCCACTGATTTGGTCTTCTCACTTCACTTAAACACCCCTCTTCCTATCCACCAAGCCATGCGTCTTCATATGCCTCTTCAAGTTATCACTCCTTGGAAAATACTTTTTGGACCATATACAGCCATGCACAGGACAATAGAACTTCTTTGCCGCATGATGACGCTCATTGAAATGACGCGTGAGGTGGCATCTTGTGGCCCGACGAGCCGGACAAGCTGGACATTTGAAGGGCCGTGTGTGGTTCTTGTAGTGCTGTCTGAGGAAAATTAGACGTAGAATGAGAGTTGATGGGTGGTATGGTTTACTTGTAGGTAGACTGATTTGGAAGAGTGCGGGTGCAGGAGGGCCAGTCACAGGAAAGACTCTGTGAAGGTGTTGGAGGTGGCATAGGGGAAGCTGGTGCAAGTTGACTTGATGATAAGAGAGGTTTGTTGATTTCAGGCGGTGAGGTTCTAGTGAAAGCATCGAACTCTGGATCTTCCTGCATTGGAAACACTTGCTGCTCGACATTGACCGAGGAAGGCTCGGCAGAGTCAATATTCGAGAAGAGATTGTTCAATTCGCGCTCATCCATCGTCAAGATGTCTTGGAATGCCATTTCTGGCTGCAAAAGTGCAGGTAATTCATCGATTCCCGTATACCAGATAGGGGAATCGAAATCAGGTAGAAAATAATTTTCCTCAAAAGAAGGAGCGTGATCTGGGCGTGGTTAAGAGAAGAAGGCTGGATAGAATTCTAATCCAACTCACCATTCTGGAACCACAAATCCCAATCAATGGCATCACACGACAACGTCAAGTCATCGCTCGCCATATCGTATTAAAATAATTAAGTTAAATATCCAGGGATAAACAAAGAAGTAAAATGGGCAGGCAGAAAACAAGACAAAAAAACAGCCGACGTGAGAATTCGGAAAACGAGCCTAGTTCATAGCGGGATAACGATATCTTTTGCTTCACAAAAGATATCGTCTGCTACCGCGTTGACGTAGTGTATTTAGTCTTGACAATGTGGACTTTAACGACTTAGGCTCGGACTTCGTGAATTGGGCGGGTGTGGAGAGAGATCGCGATGATGGTGGGGCAGGCTGGGGATTTATATGGTGTGCGAAAATGGAGGCCTCATCCGTTTGCTACAATGAGGCCTCGCAAGCTGTCATTGGAAGCAGGAAGCGAGCACCTTCAGAGGCCTCCTACATGCAGGTCGTTGCAACGCTGTGTGGAAGCAGGAAGCGAGATCTGGGCCGTGGGCGCAAGTGCGGGACATGCGTGAATGGGCTTTACCTTTTCACAGCCTTGCTGCTTCTCTGAGAAATTGAGGTCGGTGAGAATGTGCTTTGGCTTCTGATTGTTGGGTTCTGTTGCTCCATATTGAGCAATCCCTTTCGTTTTCAAGGTTTGCAAGAGAAACACCCTGTTGAGCAGGAAGGGGTGAAATCCAATAGTCACTGTGAGCCTCTTCTGACATCAGGCTGTGAGTAACGGCATCCAAAGAGTCTGGAGATCCATTATATATTCCCCTTCAAAAGCGTCAGGTCTGCCCCTTCTCTCCAAATAGACATTGCCAAAGCACGTCTATCAGATTTCAATCAGCTCAACGTGATTTGCCATGGAGCCACCCAGTGGAATGAAATATGTCAAACTCTCCCAATCCAGCCAGGTTCATCTGGATCAACTTAATCGTCCTGCCACTGCACTCAATGCCGTAACTCAAACAGTCTAAGCCGAGGTCAATACAACGGCTTCCGATCTAGAAAAGACCTCCGTTCCGTTTATGAAAAAACTTGCACAAGAAACCAGAGACGAAATCTATAACCACATAATCACACCCCGCCGCGTCGTTCTCCGTTTCCTCCCTGCAGACCCACCGAACCCTTACCATAAATTCATGTATAGTCCACGCCAGCCTCTCCCCCTCCTCTACCAGATCGATAGAAGCACCAGGGACGAACAGCTGTCCGGGGGGCGGTTCATAGAAATCAAGATGACCCCAACTGATTCCAAAGGCATAACGCTGAGTCTAGCCCATGATATGGTATTTGTTGAATAAACACATTCTTCTGTAGAGCAAGTAGCTTCGGATTTGCGAGATTTCAGAGATGCTTTGATGGCATCAGGACAGGGTAATCTTGGCAAGTTGAAGAGTATTGCCATTGACGCTCACATCATAGGTGCGGGAGATGGGCAAGCTGCCAAGAAGTCGAAGAACTGGGAATTGTTGAGGGATTTCACCGGCTTGGAACTTGTGTTTGTGGTCAGAGGGAAGAGTCTGCCGAAGCTGAAAGCCAATGGCAAGCAAGCGGCGACCGTCACGTTGAAGACGGGCTCGTGGGGACGCAAGGGATTAGTGGATGATTTGGAGAAGTTTTGCGCGAGAGATGATGGTAGGGACAAGGTTAAGCCGAAGGTCGTGATTGCGGAGTGGTCGTGAGCTTTGCCATAGTGAGATAGAGTGATGTTCCAGCGTTAATTTCTTGCGAATGTAATGCCTTTGCTGATAAAAAATTGATATATGATGATCAACCCCTACTCAAGCGCCTCCTCTTTCTCCACGCCTTAACCTCTTTCAACACTCCCATAACAAGCGGTACACCAACCGGCCCCAACAGGGGCAAATAAACGGCAACCTTATGCTCATCCGGAAAATACACCTGTCCCACCATACTCTTCTCAAAAAACGCCTTCTCGGCCGCCTCCTCCGCGATCCTTGCATTCTCTAACCCCTCTTTACCACCCAACCCATCACAAGCTTTCCTCAAATGCTCAATCGTAGTATAAACACCGTCCGCCACACTTTTCGGAATACTAATCGAAGGCAACGCCAGCGTCAAGCGTGCCAAACTGCCCATCGTCCCACTAGCCTTTAGCAATAATCCCGCGCTGCGGACTCGCACCAGCGTCATGAGTCGGAGAGGCAATGATCCGCTTTCGGGCGCTCCAAGGAGAGACATGAGTTGGTTTGAGAAAACCAGCATTGCGGGACGCAGGTCCGAAATATCGGATTGTATTACCACGCCTCCCCATTGCGGGATCAGCCAACTCTTGCCTCCACCCTCGACTTCCATGTCGCCTACATAAATAATAAAGTTCACTGTTGGCGCGCCGCCGATACTGGGACTTAAGGGCCATTCAGCTGCATTTATAAACCCGCTCAAGTCTTCCTTCTTCAGTACGTTGCCTGGCACGCCAGGGTTGGCATATAGCTGGACTTGGGTATCGATGGTGAAGTTGCTGATGCTAGAAAAGGATTGCAGAAGCGGCTTCATGTGTTCTTCGAGCGCGGCTTCGATGTCCCAGGATGAGGGGCTAGCGGTCGGCGTGAAGAGGGAGAATGTGAGGTGGTATGTGCGGGAGTATTTCATGGAGCGGGTCGTCCATTTTGCGAGGGATTCAGCGACTTCGGGAGCTAGGGCTTTGGGACTGCGTTCTGGGGGTGCGGAGGAGGTAGAGAGGAGGTAGGCTATCATTGCTTGTTCTTCGGCGAACATTTCGCGGAGTGTGTTGGCGATGTAGGTTGCGAGGGAGGAGGAGGATGAGGAGCTTGAGGGGATTTGGTTCGGTGTGTAATGGATGTCGAGGATGGGAGAGTAGGATTGGAGATCTGCTTTTGGGATTGCGCCTGGGAGGAGACGAATTACGAGGGCTACCTCTTCCTCTGCTCCTCCTGCTGAGAGTCCTTCTGGTGTTGTTGAGGCATTGGCGGGTGGTGAAAGTTGTAATCGTAGATGATGCGCCGAGAAGTCGTTCAAGTCGTCCAATGCATGCTGGGTGGTTCGCAGAAGATGCTGTGCTTCGTGATCTTGTAGAGAATCTGCCTCTATTGAGATTCGAAGTGGAAAGACAGGTCGGCATGCCTATTGATGTCAGTCTTGAATTTTGTTTGTAGATTTTGGACACTTACCCTTCCATCAGCCCAATCCATCATCTGGTCCAACGGCAGCCGCGCCCTGTATATCGTCGTTGTCCTCCACCATATTGGCAGACCCAGAAATATCACAATTACCCAGAAAGAAAGAATGACGAAAGCTCGCAGTCGAATACTCTCTGGATTCTCAGGCGGCGGCTCTCTTTTCTTGGGCGCTGCAGCCACGGCGTTTGCTGGTGCATCTTCCGCATTTCTTACGAGATCAGCATCCTGCACTCCAGCTTCGGATTTCGTTTGAGCTGGAGCTGCTGCTGGTGGCATGGTGTTGTTGATGGCTGAAGAGCCTCAGAGGTCGTTGGAGGGTTCAATGCGATCCAGGAACCGTGTCCCGTCGCGTCCGAGGGCCCAAATTAATTATTTGGCGACGGGGCCATGCTCTTGGGGCTTGATGACTCGCATTTGGCGCTGCGTTATCCCGATGTGCCTGGGATTAATATTAATGAGGCTGAGAACGCACCTATTATTTATTTATTTATTTATTCATCTACTTCTTATTTCTGATTTCTCATTCTATTTTTATTCCTCCTTATCTATCGAAACCAATCTTTGTTCTCACTTCACCCCACGGGCCACTATCTCGTACTTTCCGCTGCAAATGCGGGGAGAACCTCAACCCGCCAGTCAGCGTCGGCGCCTGAATACGCCCAAGCATTCCCCAGCATGATGCCTCGGCACGATTGAAGATCTCTAAAGCCAGCAAGGCCAGCTACTCGTGTATTCGTGCTCCTCGCCCAACATCCTGCCTGCCCGGCTGCATGGCTACTGGTAGCTTGGTAGTGAGACCATGGAACCCGGTAGGTTATGGGGTTGACGTACTTGGGACACTGCCTGCGTCTTCTCGTGGTTTGTCCCGAGGTACCTTTTCCTCCCCTCTTCTTCTCTCCTTTGCTTTGCTCAATGAGGTGAACTGCCTCTCTGTTTCTGCTTCAGCTTCATTATTATTGCCGTGAATCATTGCTACGAAAGAAATATACAGAGCTCCATACCCCCGCGACTGAAACAGAACACGGTTTGTTCATAAGGCCGAGCAATGCCAGGTAAAGACACCTCTGCCGATCGATTTCTATATGTACTGACTCTCTCCCTCTCCTACAGTTCCATTGGCACTCGCAGCTCCTGCTGCGGCCGCAGGCCTAGCATATGTCAACGCCAAAACGAGCTTCTTCTACGACTACAACCTTGTCGTACCTAGCCTCACAGCCCAGATAAAAATAGCTCTGCGGGAGAGGAAAGATCGTTTATCGGTGTTCTACATCCTCGAAGAAAATGCCCAAGGAAAGCTTGCGAATAAGCCATTTATGATCTTCGAAGGTCGGCAATGGACATACAAGGAGGTATATCAGACAGCGCTGAAATACGGAACATGGCTCAAGAAGAAATACCGCGTTATGCCGAAAGACGTCGTCGCCATGGATTTCATGAATTCGGACAAATTCATCTTCATATGGTTTGGGTTATGGTCAATTGGAGCAAAACCGGCGTTCATAAATTACAACCTCACCGGCAAGGCCCTGTCCCACTGCGTTCGTGTTTCCACGGCCCGCGTTGTCCTTGTGGACCCCCAGGTACTACATAACGTTACAGAAGATGTCAAGAACGAAGTGTCCAATGTTCAGTTCGAAATCTTCGGCCCAGAGCTAGAAGCCGAGGTTATGACAACAGAGGGGGTAAGGGAGCCGGATTCGACGCGGTCAGAGGACAAAGGTTCGAACATTGCAATACTTATCTATACTAGCGGAACAACCGGACTTCCAAAACCCGCGATTGTTAGTTGGCAGAAAGTGATATCGAGCGGGGTATTTATTCCTGGCTGGAACAAATTCAAACAGGATGATATTATGTACACTGTAGGTCAGCTCGGATACACAAGCAAGAATTTTCTTTAACTTCTGTAGGCGATGCCATTATACCACTCCTCCGCTTCCCTTCTAGCCTTCGGTATGGTCCTCCAAATGGGCGCCACAATAGCCATCGGCAGAAAATTCTCAACCAAAGCCTTCTGGGCCGATTGCCGCACCTCAAAAGCAACCGTTATGCAATACGTCGGCGAAACCTGCCGCTATCTCCTATCAGCCCCCTCCGAAATGGATCCCGCAACAGGCCAAAACTTAGACAAGCAAAACAACATCCGCATGGCTTTCGGGAACGGTCTCAGACCCGACATCTGGAACCGCTTCAAAGAGCGCTTCGATATCCCTGAGATCGCAGAATTTTACTCGGCCACAGAAGGCACCTCCGGCTCCTGGAACTTCTCTCGTAATGATTACTCCAGAGGCGCCATCGGACGCGCTGGCAACCTAATTAAGCTCCTCTTCGGCGGTTCTAGCGTGATGGTTCAGCTAGACTGGGCGACTGAACAACCATGGCGAGACCCCTCTACCGGATTCTGCAAACGCGTCGAAGTGGGAGAGCCGGGGGAGATGTTGTATAAATTGGATCCGGACAATATAACCAAAAATTTCCAGGGCTATTTCAATAACTCTTCCAGTACGGAAAGCAAGATTATGCGTAACGTATTAGAGAAAGGCGATGCATTTTTCAGGAGTGGCGATATGTTGGTGAGCGATGCTGAAGGTCGCATGTATTTCAGTGATAGAATCGGTGATACTTTCCGCTGGAAAGCAGAGAACGTGTCTACGAACGAAGTCTCTGAAGTATTGGGCATGCATTCCAAGGTCACCGAAGCTAATGTCTACGGTGTCGAACTACCGCACCACGATGGACGCGCGGGATGCGTCGCTATCGTGCTGGCGGAGGAACCGAGTGAAAAATTGATGCAGGACTTAGCCACGCATGCGCATGAGAAGCTGCCTAGGTTTGCTGTGCCGGTTTTTGTGAGGATTGCGAGGCAGATGGAGATTACGGGGACGAATAAGCAGCAGAAACATGTTATTAGGGCACAAGGGGTAGACCCGGAGAAAACTGGGGGTGATGAGTTTTGGTGGTTGAAGGGCGGGACGTATGTGAAATTTGGGAAGAGGGATTGGGAGGAGTTGAATGGGGGGAGGGTTAAGCTGTGATGGTATTTGGATGAAAGATGGGATGGGATGGGATGGATTGAGGATTGGTTACTGGAAATACCCCTTTCCACAACATTTGCACCGTGGGTGCTTGTCTACATATTTGATGATAAGTTTGGGATATACATCTGAATTCAATACATTTTCTGGAGGCCATTTTGGCAGCTCAAACTGTGAGAAGTCTTTGTTTTGTTGTTTTTGTTGCATGATATCGTCTTCTCTTTCCAGGTAGTTAACTTGCCATGAAAAGCCTGGAATTCCTATGGCATAAATGTTATGGAAGAAAGCCAGTATCGTCGAGGTCATCCCCGTCTCATGAGTCGGGATCAGCCCTAACATCATCTTTCAAATCACCCATCCAATTACTGTACAGTTGATCCTTATTTCCGTGACCTGGCCCCCATGTATCGCATTTGTTTTCTTTGCTGTGGCTTCCATGCTGCTTTTATATCTCTTCCACGGACCGTTTAGCGCCAGCCCTCGAGTCCAACTCGTTTTCTCTTATATTTCGAGAGTTCAAAGCAATCACCACCAATCCAAAGTTCCCCCCTGGTATGCCTGCATCCCTATCCAGGCATGCGTCTTGTCACAGAGGCGCGAGATAGTGCTTCTAAATGCATGTCTGATATTCTCACGCTTGGAGAAGGTGGTGTTGCTCACGGCGGAGTAAGATTGCAGTCTTCCACTTTCGTGTCACCGATTGGTGCAAGGTGGTTCTTATGGCCAATGAAGTCAACATTCGTCATTTAAAACCAACAATTATCAAATCCTGATATGCAAAGCAGGTGGGTGGCGCAGCGCATAGTCCCGCAATTGGTTTGAACGACCAATACAGAGCACATCTTATTCTATATGAGCCGTATTTTCCCACGACTGCCTTTCGACTGCCTTCAGGCTCCCCACAATTACCCTTATGCCAAATTACCCCACAACTACGTTGTAGATTAGGTACGTAAATCGAGTGCAGATCCTTTTGGAATAAGACTTCATGCTGAATATGACAGGGCTTACGATATGCTGATGATGACTCTGTTGAATGCGAGGGAGCGAGAGCTGGAATATTGGATTAAATTATTTAGGCAAGCGGATAGAAGGTTCAAGTTTATTGGGACGAAATTGCCGGAGGTAGGGACTATGAGTGTCATTACTGCGGTTTGGGAAGAAAACGATTTCTAGGTGCTTTTAAAGAGCGGAGAGGAGGAAAGTATGGCAGGCATCTCAAAGTACGGCAAATGCCATATTTGGTGACATACTCCACGAGCACAATAGTGGGTATGATCCTGTTTCTAGCAAGAACAGTCTCCGATTCGGCCATGGCTCGCACTTACTGTTGTTCTCACAATGTCGAAAATATCTCGCTGTTTGGCTCCTTCCTTGTTGGAACAGCCGGTGGTCGCCCCATCTACGAGTCAAACGAAGAATACAAGCTCCAAGAAACAGTTATTTGTCAGTCGCAGTTGTTTTTCTCTCTTTGTGCTGGGCGTCTAAAACCGGTCTGTTAAGAGTGCATCTCAACTTTCTTTTGTTGGCGTGATTCGGTACCCTTTGTCCATTCCGATCTATAAATCTAGACTAAGATCTGGTTAAAAACTCTACAATTCTGCAATCATTTGCTGAAACCAATTTCCTCATCCCCTAACTAAAAACCAAGCAACTTACTATGGCACAAACTAATAATGGAGTGCAGCGGGTGAACCTGTCATCAGGCAGTTCCTATCATCTTGATTGGGTCAATGACCCCTCGATTCGTTCTTCTCAAAGTTCTGCTAGGCACTCAGTCTCACAAGGAGTTGGTGGAGCTTCCACTCAACAACTCCAATTCCCCCTCTTTCAAGGATTGCCTAGAGAAATCCAGGATATGGTCTTTGACTTTGCCTATCCCCCACGACGTGTTTGGTTGCGAACCTCTATGTTTAGCTCCACTTCCGGCGTGCTCTATCCGAATTTGTTCGCCGGAAGAGTACCGGTTCCAGTACCTGCCAGTCTGGGCCAAGTGACCAGACAGGGCTCCGGGTACATAGACCTTAAGCGCAACGAAGATGACCCATTCGGCATACTCGTGAACTTGAGACGCGACATGGTGTTCATTGAAGAGACCTACCTCTTACGATCCGAGTTGCAAGCTTTCGCAGATGCCCTAAGCCGGCTTCAGATGAGAGATAGACTGGCGAGTATCGCTGTGGATAAACATATGTTGGTGCTGCCTGAAAAGATTGGGTATACTTCTGCAGCATTCGCTGAGCATGTCGCATTTGTTGAGGAGAACCGGCGGATCTTGAAAACTTTTGGTGGCTTGGAGCTCCTCTTCATACTCCATAATGCGCGGCCCGTGCCGCCTACCAGGTTGACGAGACGCAGTAGGAAAGCCTTCGATTTGACGGTCTCAAGAGATCGGGAACATGACGAAACATTTATAAAGGAATTAGAGGGTCTTCTGGCTAGGGACGAAGGTCGACGAACGGTCGTGCCAACTATTGTGATTGTGCGGCACGACCTGAGAGATTGACCTTGACCTTGACCTGCGACTTTGAGGATCTGTATGGGTTGACCATGAATTAATTCCGTCTTTTTTATAGAATGTAATATACATATAACTCTCAATATAATGTGTTGTTTGTGATATAGCCAGTCACGACAAGCAGTAGGTCGTGATTTTGCACAACCCAGGTGTTTGCGTAGCGCGTTCCGGAAAATGATGTGGCTCTCGGCGCGAATAGAATGTGTATAATGCGAGAGTCGTTGAAACTTTGCATGACTGAAGAATGATTGTTGTGATACTCCTGAGTCATACATCTCGACAAAAACACTCATCCAGACGTTTGAAAACCATCGCTGTGCATTTATTCGAGCAAGACTTCGCGAATCCCTCAGTTCTTTTCAACCAGATACATGATTCTATTTCCGCGGCCCCATCAATTGACAGGTAATCGTGACATTACCAAAACTTAAACCATGGCCTCGACAGGTGGCCCAAGAGAAGCTAGACTCTCAGATGTCAGTAAATACCATCTCAGTATGCTTGGAATCTCATCGACCCCACGCCCGCCTGCGCCAGTCTTTCAACTAAGTACAAGCTTGAGGGTAAGTTGCATCTTACTAAATTGAGAAAATTAGACAGAAAAGTAATATAACTACAGAACTTAGCAGGTGAGGCTACTCTTCTTAACAAATTCACACTTCTCGAAAAGCTTCCCCCGGAAATCAGGGACAAGATATGGCAGACATGCGAGCCACCCCGAACAGTATGGCTCTACGAATCAAAAGACGGCGAATAATACACGCGGACCGACAGTCCAATCATGTACCGCTTGAGTAGTGGGATGCAAGAACAAGCCCTTGCTGATGGCTACTTCAAGCTGAAGCGGAGCAGTAACGACAAGAGTGTAGTTGTCTTCAACTTGAAAAGAGACATGGTGGTCATTGGGTACACCCATTACACTAACACTATTCTATCCCATAGTTTGATACACTTTCGGGATACACTCTTGAGCAGCGCTTCAAATCAAACACCGATGGCTGGAAAGAGAGACCTTCCCCGCGAGCCGGTTTTGTTGAACCCCCTGAGTGAGCTGCGATGTATTGCGGTAGAGGCTCGATCGTTGTGCAGCTCTGCCGACGAGCCAATTTCGACTCAATATTTAGAGAATATTGACATTCTGAAACAGTTCACAAAGCTTGAGTTGATATTCATCTTCGAAAGTATACATCCATTGACAAGCGAACGCGAAGAATTTCGGAAATTCCCAGAGTCGGAGTGGGAAGACTACCATCGAAGAGTTGTTCGCGAACTCCGGACTCGTTGGCAGGAAGGAAGAGGAAAGGAGAATAAGGTGCCAAAAGTTGAATGGGTACAGAGGCCCCAATTGCCTGGGACATGTCGGCAACAGTGATTGCAAAACTGACAACTGAAGTTTAATTCGGAAATACGACCAGTTCAATAACTCCCTGCAAGAAAACATGCGTACAATTTGCCTTCACTTTTTTTTGAAACAGCCGTCGGCTACGCGCTACGCCCAGAAACAAAATCAAACTCAATTCTCAAGTCCCACCGCTGAGTATACTGTCTTGGAGGGATTGAATTAAAGATGGTACTCGGCAATGATTTTCTCAGCTGCAGTTTCTCCCTAAAGCGGACAAGTCAGCATGATCGATGCTTCCAAAGAGACGGATGATGCTTATACTCACAATCAGGTAGCAAGTGCTTTGGGTGTGATTATTGATCATCAATGGAACCACTGCATGATCCGCAACTCTCAGCCCCTTGATTCCCCTCACTTTGAAATCCTTATTCACAACACTCATTTCATCCCCGTCTTTCCCCATTCGGCAAGTGCGGGCGAAGTGCCATACAGGCTGCACGAATTGCTTGGCAAATTCAAACAAATCTTCGTCACTCTCGCTCTTGGGTCCATTCAGTATCTTCTCTGAAACATTCTTCAGAGTTGGAACCCGCGAGAGCGCAAGTCCTGCTCGTAAAGCCTCGATTGCTACGCGGCGATCGTACGGATGTGAGAGATAGTTCAGATCGATGTTCATGGGAACGGTAGGATCGGAAGAGGCAAGTGTGACGTTGCCTCTTGACTGGCCGTTCATGACAGCAACGTTGACTTGAAACACCTCTGCATCTGGTCGAGGTAATGCAACATTGGGAGGGAGTTGCGAGAACAGGAACTCGTAGGATGGAACCTTTTGCAAGAAATCCCTTGTGGATTTAGGCAATGAGTGAAATTCTGCGGAGGATTTGACCTCTGGCGAAGAGACCCAGGCCATTGGCGTTTGGAGTCCAGTGTCTGACACTGGGGTAGGAACAGCATGAACCCCTTCTTTCAGGAGGATATCCAGAGAAATAAAGCAGTGGTCCCTCATATTCTTTCCAACTCCTGGGAGGTCATGATAGACTGGTATTGAATGCTTGGCGAGATCTTCTGAGGGACCGATCCCTGACAAAAGTAAGATTTTGGGAGTGTCGAAAGCACCTGCTGATAAGATCACTTCTTTCCTCGCTTTATACACTTGTCCAGAAAGCGTAGATACTCCTATGGCCCGCCTTGATTCATCCAAAAGCACCTTGGTAACGATGCTATTTGTCACGATGGTCAAGTTCGGTAGAGGGGAGGAGAGGTAGGCCGAGGCTGACGTGATGCGTTCGTCTCCAAAATAAGTCGTGGGACCAATTCCAAAGCCGATGGGATTCCCAGAAGTGATGTCTCCGTTGGGTGCAGTTTTCTTCAGGCTGTCAGTATCTCCACGTCCGAAGAATCGTCATTTTTACTCACTCCGTATTCCTTGCCCGCCTCCATAGCCCAGAAGTCTAGATTGCTCCAGATGTGGGAGTAACTGAGATCTACCATTCCCTCATGCGAATGGTCATCCAAAGCATGGCGGCTTACATACTTTGCCTGCTCATCTGTAAGAGTGTCATGGACGTTCTCAATCTTCCTGAATCTTTTCTTCACGCCACCTTCACCTTCCCAATTCCAGGCTGGGTCATCTACGAGATCGGCCCATTGATTGAAGTCATGCTTGTCTCCGATCAGCCAGCAGGAGAAGTTGATTGCGCTAGAGCCTCCGAGGCCACGACCTCTAGGACACGAAATTATGCGGTTATTGAGTTGAGGCTGTGGAAGTGACTTGTAGCCCCAGTTCTGTTCGGGTTCGATGAACGCAGCAGTCCAGCGACGATTTGGCGCTCGAAGATCAATACTGTTGTTTGGTCCACCCCCTTCAAGGAGAAGGACTTTAGGCGCTGATCGTGCGCTGGCGAGACGTCGTGCAACCACACAACCGGAAGTGCCCCCTAGGTATTGTTAGCTTCGTCGTCGATTTTCTCAGCATCGTTGCTGCACAAACCTCCAACTACAATGAAATCAAAGTTACTGTCCATCTTTTCAAGTAATTATTTGTCAACGTATTGAATTGCCCTCCTGACAGATATCTGAAGTAATCGAATTCGGGGTTTTTATATGTGTGATGCTTACTAGATCCTGCTGTGCAACTTTGTCTCCCACGTCTCCTGCCTGACATTCAGCCTGACATGGCCAGCCACTGACACTTTAAATGGATCGTTTCTAGTTTTCAAATGTCCAAAGGCTATGCTTAGCCTACAAAGAGGTTGCCCAGCCCGACCGTGTCAGCGTGGCGTCCCAGCCATACGATGCCATTATTTCTACCTTTCACTTTTTTTCAATTTCAGCTTCTCGTGATTGAAATAACCCTGGAAGAATGACAGGTAAGCCCTTGTTCCTTCAGTATAAAATGATGACGAAGTTTGGTTCGAAGTTGGCTCCGCTGACGATTCTCAAACCCCTGAAAAAGGTAGTGGGGTTACTTTCGTTCCCGCTTGAATGTGGACAATTGTCATCAAATATCTACCAAGTAAGGCTTCGTCGGAAGGTAATGGATTGTGGGAGGGATCTAGCTCGTACATATTCGGACAAAATTTGATACCAACGCATTGGTGTAAACCTCCTCTCCGAAGCTATACGAGCCCCGGGAACACCGTGTACCGATCCCTGGAGAGAACCGCATAGCCCTGAAACCCATACCGAACCCGGAGTCTAAGAGATTGTTAGCGTTCGGCCCGTTGTGGTGTGCGCGAACCAAAGTAGCAAGAAACATGGCGCGCTGAGATGCAAGTAAGCTGACAATATATTATCTATATATTAGAGAAGTCTCAGCACCATTTGTTCGGAATGACCCGTAGTAAATGAATGAGCGTGATTCGTGTATTGTAGATGCTTGTAAGGCGGGGCGGCCCGTGTAGGGATAACGTCCAGCTGAATCCTCCAGTTTCTGACACCGCTGAAGAAAGCTTATCGCACAAATTGCTGCCCTGTCAAAGATTTCTAGGCAGCGACCAGGACTCCTCGGTATCTGAGCTTGCCGGAATTAAGTTTAGCCACAGCTTCAGCAAATCCTTCTTCGCTGAATTCAAACTTTTCGATGGCGGGCTTGACACCATGGTGAGCCGAAAATGCGAGCATGTCATCGTGGGTTTGACGAGAAGCCACCAGGGATGATTGTAACTTGTAGCCGTCGAAGAATACTGGCCAAGATCTGCAATAGTTTAGCAAAGTGACCGAGAAGAGATGAAATAAGTAGCACTGAAAAGACTCACGGAAGCTCGATATTGGTGCTTGGGGCTGAAAGAGGGATTATGGTGGCTGTACGCGCGAGAATTTCTTTCTTCATGAATCTGTTTCTAGTCAGCGACTGGCTAAAATCTGGCGGTGAAGAATTGACTTGGTCCAGTCTGGGTATTTGCTACCAGCGACGACCAACACGTCGATCGGCTTTTGAATCTTTTCAGGCTCGCTAAGAAGATAAAATTCAGACGCGCCAAATGACTTTGCCTCAGCCTCCTTGTCGGCACTCGAGGAGAATACGATAGTCTCGTGGCCTAACTTGGCTGCGTATTGAATAGCTAGGTGGCCAAGGCCTCCAATGCCTAGAATGCCGACCCGATCGCCGGGCTTCACAGAATGAACAAGTGCCGAATAGGTCGTCGCTCCAGCGCATTGAAGAGGTGCAGCCAACTCCGATGGGAGATTGTCTGGGATTCGGTGGACAAAGGTTTCATTTCCAACATCTACAGACATATAAGCTGGGGAAATGACACAAAGAGCGGGGTAAACGTACAATAGTCTCCGAAGGTCCCTGTATTGTAATCCTTTTCGCCATATGCACTACGTTCATGGCACCATACATCTCCTCCTTTCAAGCAATACTTACAATGGCCGCAGCTCTGGAGACCGTCAATTAACAAATGGTCACAATTACGGGGCTACGGAAGGCTACATACATTTCTGATATACCCCGCACCCGCACGATCTCCCACCTTGAACTTTGTGACTTCACTTCCTATACTCTCCACAATCCCAACTCCCTCATGACCTAGGGCCATACCAGAGGTGAGAAAGTGCAGATCGGTACCACATAGACTGGCGTGAGTTATCCTTAAGAGAATTTCTTTCGGGCCAAGCGTCGTGGGAAGCTCAAGGGGGGCTTTCTTGCCGGCTCCCTCAACACCACGGTATACTGAACTGGACATATTGAGAAAGGTGATGCGGGTAAGCTAAGGATGATAATTATGGTTTGAATACTTCCAGGCTGTGCAGCTCGTAAGCAAATTGGGGAAGATTGATGGGCGTTGGAGAATTTAGGATAAAATATCCCACGGAGAAAGACAGCAGAAAGGGAGAAAGATCTGATATATATGATATGAACAAACTGGGAGCAAGCTCGACGAAGGTGAAGAACCCTATGTCGTGAGTAACGCGTCGGATTCTGCCTGTTATCTGCCATAGCTGAAACGCTGATAAGTAATGTGGCAACATTTTCAAATGTTGGAAAAGGCAGTTTGATGCTGAATGCTTGTAAGTCCGGAATACATTTCGGAGGTTGAGAATGGAATATTCGATTACTATTCGAACGCTTGCAACGCCACTATCTCACTAGTCGGTGCAATGCATGTTGCTGAAGGTGGGCAGCGCTGATTAACAGTTAGCAAGTTCAAATAGAAATTTATCAGCCAATGAGGTATGTCCAGCTTGATGTCAACGCGTCTTGTCGCAACCTGGAAAGCCAGTATCTGGGCCGAGGTACCAGAAAAATGTGCAATTAAGCCAAATAATCGAGGCTTGGAATATGGACCGATATCTGATCGACGATCGTTGGATATAGCAATGGATTATTCGGATTTAGTGTTGGTATATTGCGACTATCAGTTCTTCTTAGGAACTCCGGCCAGGATGCTTCGAGACCAAAGAGCCTTGCCGACATTTGAGCGGAGGATCTCGCACATGAAAGGTCCAAAGAAATCAGGAGGCATGATATGTTGTCCTAACGCTGTCACTTGAGACTGAGAAAGGAAGCCCGCCGCTGGACATGGACAGTAGATGAAATCTGAACTTTTGAGGTTTCGGCACCTCGCGAGCCACACGCGTCGGAAACCATCTGGGCTGTTGGATTAGTAATCATTTAGAACTAATCAGCCAATAAATTCCAATCCAACCTCCAAGATTTCTTATATTCTACACAGACTTGATCCATGTTATGCATGCACTGCGATGCCTAATCATCTAGTACCCGCAGGAGTATGGCAACAGGATGACAGTCCCCTGGCACTGTTACCGGCTGCACTCTCAGGCGCGGAGGCCCATCGCTGTGGCCCGGACTCCGGACGGAGGAGATATGAGTTTGCGGGCTGTCGCTCCTTAATTATTTTCCGCCTCCCGAGGACCTCTTCCTATTTAGCTTCATCATTGCGGCCGAAGATCATACTGCAGACCCAGACCCTACGTCTTAGGACGTCTCGGTGTTGTCTACCTCGGGAAGACAATCATACTGATTAGTTTCTTGTGTAATTTCCCCCAGAGATCATATTTATTCGGGACGCGTTCATTGGACACTGTAGAGCGAGCTTTCCGCAGTGGATGATTTGGCGCGTCTGATATGTTACGGAGTCTCTGAAGGTTGAAGGCAGGACCTGATGAGAACGCGGCTCGTCCTCGGACAGAGCGCGAACTTCGTTGTTTTCTGAATCGATTCGAGGACCTCGTTGGGTTGGGGGAGGGGTTGAGATTTACAAATTCCGTTCCCTGGGGCATTGGGAAAGAGCAACCGCAACAAGTCAGATCGTTCCTACTGCCTCCAGTCTTCATTCTCCAGGCAAGTTCAGTAGCCCTCTTTCCTTCATTCTCAATTCTGCAACTTGGGAAATTGTTCTAAAATACCTGGTGTAATTTCCATCCTGATTTTCCAAATAGGCCGCAGTCATCTCAGTCACCAAACTCTGTTTGTCTACCCATGATCGCACTTGTCACCGCCAACACCAATATTCCCAATCCTCACATGCTCCCCTAGAGTCCTCAGTTGTAGCTTAAGCATTCCGGTCCCCTCAAATCTTTCAGACCCATGTGACTTGGTGTGTTCGCTATTTTTGCTCCTGTATACCTACTCTGTCACTGATATCTCGAAAGACAAAGGTGGAAATGCAAAAGCTGCGTTCAAAACAGCATTCGCCGTGGAACTAGCATCGAGATAAATTCCCACCACTACGGAGGCACCACGATATCGGGCGGTTCTCAGCACGGCAGTTTCGTTGACGCTGGTCAAGGTTGCTGCCGCGATGGTAATTCTCGCGTTCAAGATCGCGGGGAATTGAGGGCCAGATTCATCCGGTGACCCCCGCACCTCCCACCGATACCCAACACTCTAATCATTGAAACATTTTACAAATCTATGAACTTGAGTAGAAAATCAAGTTCGGAAGTCAATCTATCATAAACACTCGTGTTGGAAGTCTAAGCGTAAGTTCAGAACTTTGCAGTCCCCCAGCAGCGCGAAGATGGTGACGAGACAATGCACCACCGAGACATTCCGCAGCGCACACAAAATTACCATATTGTATCCACTTCGGAATGAACCCCACCTGTCAAAGTTGCCGCAGCGGGGAAGCAATTACGTGCATAAGCGCTTATGTGCCTGGATGCAGAAGCCTCCAAAGATCGCCGTCAGTGTGACCACCGGTTCATTGACTGTGGGTATGTTACAGAAGACTGCTGTACTTTCCATGGCGACTGGCTGCAAAATTTTCAAGAGGTATCAAAGTTGCTCTTTCTCGTACGATTTCTTTAAATTTTCATTGTAGTATCATATGATAAAATATGGCCTGATCTCTGCAGTGGCGAAGCCGAAAAGCCACGACTGCCGGTTTCAAGAGAGGCGGCTTCATCAGGTGCTACCAACTCCACTGATCAAGGGAAGATCAATTAAATATTCTGATCATTCCGGAGACCTCCCAGTCTGCGTGTCTCTAGCCCAAAGATGTCTTCTGGTAAACCGATCTCAGTTGCCATAATTGGCGCCGGCATGGCGGGCATCACACTCGCCATCGCCCTCTCAGAGCTCAACCCCAATATTCGCCTCACAATCTTCGAGTCACGGCTTCGCTTCTCAGAAATCTCAGCTGGCGTAGGATTTGGCCCTAACGCCATTAGAGCGATGAATCTCATCTCACCAAAGATCGCAGAAGCGTACAGCAAGGTCAAGACCACGAACCTGTGGCCGGAGAAGGCAAACGTGTGGTATGATATTCGGTGGGGTGATGGACCCAAGGCGGGAGAACTGATTGCTGAAGTGGCGAGTGAGAAGGGATTCACTCATTGTACCGCGTCGAGAGCACAGTTCTTGGAGAAACTGGTGGAGCTCATCCCCGAGGGCGTGGAGGTGCAGTTTGGGAAGAGAATTATTGATCTGAGGGAGGATGATGAGAGTGAATTTGGGAAGATGCGAGTAAGATTTGAGGATGGGACTGACGCCCATGTGGATGCGGTTGTAGGTTGTGATGGCATCCGTTCGGCGTGCCGGCGAATTCTTTTGAGTGAGAATGACAGGAGTGCCAATGCGGTTTATTCTGGCAAGTATGCCTATAGGAAAGTGGTGGAGATGAAGAAGGCAGTTCGAGCCGTTGGACCAGAGGTCCAAAATAGGCAAATGTACTTGGGACATGGCGGACATATTCTAACATTTCCGATTCGGAATGGGAAGGCCTTAAATATAGTTGCTTTCAAGGATGCTCAGGGGGCGCCCTGGACGCAAAGACAATGGGTCATTCCCAGCTCACGAGATGCAATTCTGAAGGATTTCAAAGGATGGGGCGAGAAGCCACTCCAATTACTAGAGGTATGTCCGTCTAATTCATAGGAATTTAGTGTTCCTTGCTGATGAATATTCTCCTAGCTCATAAAAGACCCGGAGAAATGGGCATTGTTTGATGTTATTCCGTCATCAACTTACGCAGAAGGCAATTTTTGCATTCTAGGCGATGCAGCTCACGCATCAACCCCTCACTTAGATGCAGGAGCTGGCTTCGCAATTGAAGATGCGCACCTCCTGTCCGGTCTCTTAGGCCCAGAATTTATCAAATCTGAATCCGATATCAAGAAAGCTTTCTGGGTCTATGACAAGATCAGACGACCAAGATGTCAAGAACTCATAAAGAGATCTAGGAAGCAGGGGCTTTTGCTTGACCTCCAGGTACCGGGTGGTGAAGATGTTACGGAAGACGATCTGAGGACAAATGTGGGCTTCAATCAGAAGTGGGTCTGGGATGCAGACCTGGCGGGAATGTTAGAGGAGGCGAAAGCACTGTTCAACAGTTACAACGATACGGAATAGCTAGATTTCTTGGTACTGTAATAGATTTCTTTTCCCACATTCGGGTCTTCGATATTGCGGTTTAGATTCAATTTTACATAAGTCAAGGAAGGCTATTACATGTTGTCTTGAATTGTAAGATTTCAATGAAAGGTACAGCACAAGTACAGCACTTATTGCTGAGCGTTTTGAACCAAAAGCGGGGTCAATATTACCCCGCCATGGCACGTGCCCCACCTCCTTTTTTAAACTCGCGAGCAGACCGATAAGTGAGAAAGTTGGACAGGTGCATCTGCGCTCTAGAAACAGATGAACTACGCTGCTCAACTATCACCACTATATGCAGCCCTCTTTTCTGTTAGTTCTTTTGCAGACGTTCATTGTTCTTCCAAATTTCTGCCATTGCTATCTAAACGGCTTCATTTCCTGGGACCTCCCACTCCAAATCACTTCCTGTATTCTCAATGATGGAATTTCTTACACGTATTCTGCTGTAACTGTGTTGTACCTAGTTCCCCGATACAACAAGACATAAGATGTGGACGCCGAATGGTATGTTGCTTCCACGGCCCCGGAAATCAAGTACCAATTCTGACCATCAGCACACCTCCTTATGGACGCACGGAGATCAGCCTCTGAAAGTGATGATAGGTCAGCATTTAGCCTAACGAGCGTTCGTTCGTTTCCATTCGGGTGTATTGGGGCTAGGGCACTCCGATCATCGCACTTGACCGATACGGAATGCCAACTGGGTCGGCCATTGACGACGAGGAATGCAGAATCGAAGGTTATCTGTTTTGTCTGGTCCTGTTCAACAGCATCTCCTCTGTTTATGAACCAGTCCATTACAGGAACTTTGTAACGACAGTCTCTTGTGCACCAGTACCTAAGTATCGCCAAATTAGTACAAGATCAATATATATCGGCAGCGGGGCTTACTTCTTGGTTTCGTCGTGCGCGGATTTGTCAAAAGCATAGTTCAGTGTGATGCCATAGTGCTTCCTCGCCGACCTAGATGCCATGCCTACAGCAGTCAAAGCGGAATCCGCGCGGGCCAAACCCATCATGACCGCTCCACGGACAACAGCCGTCCAGGCGTTGGGTGGCTGAAGGATTTCAACAGCTGGACCCAATGCTGCGCGGAGCCGTTGTTTCAAGTAGTTGTTCTGACCAAAACCGCCAACAAGTAGCACCGTACGCACAGGCATCTTGGTATTTCGGATTTGACTTTGAGTGAGCGCGATTACCTTTTCGATAATAGGGTCAAAGATGCCACTCATTTCCTCCGCGCTTATTTTCATCCTACCTCGACGGATTCCAAGACTGACACTGTCAGCCATCCCAGGAACAATGACTGTGTAATCCTCTTGCTTGGTATCCGATGGCAAGTATGATTTCTTCATCTGTTTCGACTGTCAGACCTGAAACTCTTTTTGCTCATCCTCACCTACCACCGAATCGAAGCGTTGCATTGCATCTGACATGATCTCCTCGTCCCAACCCTCCAGCTTCCCCAGCTTATTTTCCAGGAACTGCCCAAATCTACGATTCAGGAAGGTTGAGCCACAAAGACCTCCGGTTCCGGGGGCGGCCTATTAATAGCTTAGTCTACACATTTTTTGGAAAGTCTGAGGGATAGACATGTCAGTTCTAGAAAGTGGGGCAAGTCATCATTTACCTCTTTAACTTGGAGAATTGGTTTGAGCTGGGTAATGGTGTAGGAGATCAAGTCTACTGTTCCTCCACCAGCGTCGCAGAGAACGAAGCTGTCGCCAATTTTCAAGCGATGAGGTTCGAGACCATTGAGCGCATGGATTGCAGCCGCCTCCTTCAAAGGGTATTAGCAGAAGATCATTCTGACAACTCATGAGCTTTTTACTCACCGGCTCAGTGACTAGATGTATGCCTGACGCGGAAATGTTTAGTCCAGTATCACTGCAGGCTTTCAAAGTCTTCTCCTTTGCAATTTCTGACCAGATGGCCGGAACTGTCAGACAAATCTCCATTGCTGTTGTGCGCATGACCGATTCCCCCAGTTTCTGCTCTAAGTGATACTCTAGATGCTTGCATAAAGCCTGCAAGTAATCACTTGCCAGCTGTTCTGGAGACTTCAGCTCTCCGGCAGTAACTGCCCGTGAGCGGGCAAGGCCTCTAGTAAGAATTATGAGCACGACGGGTCTCAACACAGTTTTCTCCTGAAAAGAGGCTTACAGCTTAAACCACTGATATCTTTCGATCATAGGTGGGATCTGGAACCCCCATTCGAGGCCTTCGGGTGTGTAGCGAAGCTCAGTGGGTACCTTGTCTTCAGTAGCTCCTTCATTAGTACCCAAGCTTGCAGGCCAAACGTTGACGATTGTAAGAGTATCCGGCTGAAATAAATTAGAATTTAAGAGTGGAGTGTTGGGTTTACTCTCCAAGTGCTAACTTACGCGTCTTGTCTCTGTCCAGGCAAGCCCTGAAAAGGTAGTCCCAAAGTCAATTCCTACAATCAGCTTACTTTCACTCATCGACAAATTTTGAAAAGAGTCCATATTGCAAGAGAAAACTCGATGTTAAGTGAGAAGTATTTAGTTCTGAGCGAATGAAGCATTTAACTATCAACCAGCCATGGTGCGATATTATTCTGGAGGCACCTACTCCGGTCTACTGCAACCTGGATTTTCATTATCATCTCAAACCATTTTTCGCCCTCACATATGTACCAGTGAGTGTCCAACTACCAATGGAAGGGAATCTTTTGGACCAACGCAGATCAATAAATGTCTTCATGCTGGACCAGAACATGCAGGTCTTACTGTTAGCCAATGACTAGATAGCCTCGCTAAGAGGCTACAAAGAGAATACCCGCTCTGAGACAACCTTCATCCAGCATGCGTTAATGTCAGTAAATATGCAGGGCCGCAAACGGAGCAAAATTTGAAACTTTCAAAGAACTTTCTTTCTAATTTAGAGAAGCTGCTCGTGCCGGTGGCGGTACATCGTAGACCCCCAAGGACTTCCTTGGATCGTCCAAAGCATCGTCGTATCTTGAACAGGATGTGCCTTCAAATGTTCGCGATCCTCTTTGGAGCCGAAGACGAACGCAGTAGGCATGCCAGAGAGATTTTGGACTTAGGACAACAGCTACAGGAGTACCAGAATGATTTGGAAACAGAAAAACACCACCACGAAGCTGCCCAGCGGAAGGTTTTGGAAGTATCCAAGCTGCTCAAGCAATCAAAGGATTACAGCACGAGTCTCGAAAATGACCAGGATGCAAACGATGCCAGAGTACTGCAAGCCGAAGCGAAGGTAAAGCAAGCAAATAGAAAATACGAAGATCTGAAAGCAAAACAGCACACGACAACTAAAACATCGCAGGCAGACCAACCACGCAAGGATTTGGAAGACAAAGTCCGCACTCTTACTGCCCATCTTAAAAGTTCGCACGACCATATATTCAGCCTCCAACCACTCCCGCCCGTTATTCTTGGACCAGAAGCAGGTAGACAGTTCTCTTCATTTTGCGAAACCGTGGAAGAATGGGTTCAAACGAACCTTGGAGACGCCATAGAAGACCGAATAATTTTCAAGGGAACCTCCATTGACAAACAGGCCGCGGCTGAGCTCTTGGCCTTGATATCACCGTCCGGTACGGGCGCATTCCAGGTTCCGGGCAGCGACGAGTATTATGTGATTGCCGCCATCATGCGTTTTCTTTGTCGTGAGATCTTTGACAAGGAATTTTACTGCGATATGGGGGAATTAGTGCTTGTGCGATCGCTCCAGGAATCAATTCAGAAACTTAAGCCTCCTCGCGGTAAGTTCTGGCACCTGCTGGCCTTGACCAAAGAGAACCGTGCTAACTTATTCCTTTCAAAAGACCGCAAAGCAATTCGTACCTGGCGCAGCGAAACCCTGACTGCTCTTGCAAACAGTCCGCACTTTCCATCCCTCCGCCGCAAACGGATCCAAGCCTTGGCTGCCCAATTGACGAGAATTTTAAGCATCCTCATACCCAGCACAAGCCCAGATGGCAAAAAGGCCTTGGCTTCGATCGACACGACTATCATTGAGCCGGCCGTGGAATTAGCGGAGAAGTTCCAGCTTTCAGTAGACCTATTCAGCATCGAATGGACCTCTGGTAGTTTCACAGACAATGAGTCATTCAGCTCCTTCCAGTGCCAAAACCTGCTACCTCCGAACAGAAAGTTGAAGTTCCCCGCTGCTAAACAGGGCAACTGCATCACTTACGTCTGCGACATCGCTCCTCAGCTGGTGAATCAACTCGCACATGCGCTTGACTCTGAGGCTCCAAAAATTGAGAAGCAGGCAAAGATATTGGTGGCGGTTACGAAGGAGCAGGATGGCCCGTTCAAAGGACAAGGACTGAGGTTGGAAAACGGAGAGTATGTCACCTTGTTGGGACAGTTGGAGGCGCACCTGTCTAGACGTCCCTAAGTCTCAACTTCTGCACTGGTGCCGAACGACAGATCAAACCTTTTCCTGGCCAAGATGCTGCGACGCGACCAACGTTGTCCAGCTAGGGAAAGTAAGTACCAGTGAGTATGATGGGGATTGATTCGGTTGCTAGGCTGCATGCGCGAATTGGAGCGGGATACTGGACTGGATTTTGTTGAAAATGTTTCTTGAATTAAAAATACTCCGTGCAATTTATCCCCAGTGTCCATTGTAACCACTTTCTCCGCTAGCGTCCACTCAGGGAAGATTATCCGTATGCAATTCACAGCTGGCTAAGTGTCTGGAATTCCCATAATGGCGAATGAGGTCAAAGTCGGCCATACAGTACCAGCAGAATTCTTCTTTGCATTTGATGCCTGAAAATAGATATTGTTAGTTGTGGGTAGGAAGCTTTGGGAGGAACTAGGGCGGCTACATGCGATCACCAGGCGTGATGGGGGCATCTCGGACGAACACTCCAATCTTTCATGCATATCCAACAGAATTGATGACTGCATGCAAAGCCTGGGATGGTCAGTCACTAAATCCGACCATATCCCATAGTTTAACGGTTCAAGGCATATATGGCGAGCTTCAAGAGACTTACAAGTCATATGCGAGCACCCCTCGTTCTTCTCGATCGGTCGATTACAACCAGGGCACGGTTTTGTCGTCGACTTTACCGTCGACTCAGAGAGGCCGTCCTCGGTTTGTTTCCTTTTGAGCAGCTGCCGCCGTTCTTCTTCCTCTTGTCTGAGTCGTGCGTTTTCCATTTCATGTTATTCCTTGTCAAGCGCACTCTGGAATCCCTCTGGATCCCTGAGCATCTGATCGTACTCATTGCAGGTGAGACGATCATGCCATGGCACAGAGTGCAAGAAGCAAGACTGGAATCCGCAGTTTTTGCAATGGACTATAGGATAGCGGGCCCCACCAGCGTGGATCTGCCCGAACTCGCAGTTCAAACACCATAGGAAATCGTCGACTGCACCTAAAGCGCTGCGGAGTGAGAGAGTCTCATACCTAGTGACACATTAGCGTTTTGTTGAAAACGAAAAAAGAAAATCGGACATGCCGAGAAAACGTCGCCGGATCAGCAAGGCGTCGAATGTCACCATAGTCTAGCAGAACATTACATTCGGGGCACTCAATCTTATTCCATCCTTTATTCTCGAGCTGGCTCCGTATCCACTGGAGAAGACAGTCCTCGCATACACTAGGGACATGAGAGCATTCTTGGGATATTTCCTGAGCTCGAAGTAGGGTTGTGGAAAAGTCCTCAGTGCATACGATGCAACTGGTCGCCGGCGACTCTTGTGTGATGGATTGCTGGCCCAGTGAGGTTCGAGCTTGGGGAAACGAATCTTGAGCCGATGTATGGACATCGTTGCTGCCATCTTTGAAAGGTCCAGACATTCCATATTGAAGCCCAAAGATTGGTAACTCCGCATTCCCGTAAAGAGATTGAGAATGATCAGTATTCAAGAAGCTAGACTCCGTTCTTGTGTCTTGATAAATCGATTCGTAATCGTGGAAGGGAGGCAAATATTGCTTGAAAATTTGGACACTAGCTGTAGCGTGCTGTGGTGGTTGGGGACCGGCGCAGTGTTGATCAAGGCAGCCCCCCTCATGATACGATGCAGGAGGTGCGCTAGGTATCATCATCGTGCTTAAAGGTGTGTGAGAAGCCTTCAGATTCTCAAGGTGTTGATGATGTTGGAATTCAAAGCCGGCACTGCAAATATTTTGTTAATATGGGCCATCGTTCCTATCGTCTGGGAAGCTTCGAGTAACTTACCTCGATCGGAGCGTAGCATGCTTCCAGAAGACATAATCCAGCCAGCTTTGTCCTCCAGAAGAACCTTCCATGAGGTCCTTGATCCGACCACAAATCACTACTTTTCGTCTCCTGTCCCTGTCCTCGAGCCTGGCACCAGAGAACGCTCTTTGCGCATTATTCATTGTGACATGTTACCATGGTCAAGCTTTGATCCTGGGGACGTTTACTTAACGCGAGGTCAAATTAGATAACATCGGTGACAGCTAGGCAGGCAGTCTCACTCGGTGAAGCAAGTGCTGAAACAATCGAAGCAGTATTATTGGACAGAAATACGAAAGGAAATTGAAGGGGCAACATGAAATCCGATACAGTGAACCCGAGTTCGTCGCCCTCTCTAGTGCAATTTCCCAAGATTGTAATTGGGACGCAAGGGCGAATAACTTTTGGAGCCCTCTTCACCCATCGGCTGACGCCACATTTCGGGTTTCCTCAAAACGTACTGACCTTCGCGTCAAGGTTCTTAGTCCCAGGCAAAGATCTTCGGCTGGAATTATTGATGGAGTACACATCTTGAAGCATTCTTGAAGCAGTGTATCAAAAGATCATGAAGAGGGAAGCAACGCGATCAGATTTGATCTCTGCGGCTTACTAATCACACACCGGGGGTTGATTCACGTGAGCACGCGGGGTAACCCCTCCCTTTGTTCTTCATCGCCGTTCCCAGGCCTTAGGTCTTAGTATCTCTGTGCAACTGAGACCTACTTTGAAAAGGCTATAGGCTTAGATATCTACTTTTCGAACAAAACAGGACTTTTTGAGTCTTTCCTGGCTGTGCTCATCAATTTTACCCCGCCTTTCTTCGTTGAACAATAGGGAAATCATGCGGGCTACTAGTTCTCCCCAGTACTTCGTGGAACAACATGAGGCTGGGGCTCTTGAGAGTCGAAAGTGTTTGGTGGGACATATCTCTCGGGCGGTGTTTTCCGCGTAGGTGATTGAGGGATGGTGGCGATGAACGTGATGCGACATCATCGATCTCATCAAAATAGCTTACGCATCCATTGAGCTCCCGAACACGCCAAAAGTGTTGTAGCCGTCTTAGTTGCCGGAATCTCCTGCTCTTGATGAAGATCTCTCCTCGGTCAAGCATCGAAGCCTGGGACATTGGCCGCCCCTGTATCATCCAAGGAAGCGTTGATTGCTAGAAGGCTGGATCTTGAGGCATTTCCAAGGTGATGAATTGTGGTTGATGTTGATCTCAGTGATTGGCAAAGCGAAGGTCTGGGCGTGGATTGTGCGACCGTAAGACAGTATATAAATAATCCGAGATGGGCCAACATCACGCCGACTAACTGCTTGGCATGATGTTTTTGTGCAACTTCAGAGCGCCCCGTTTCAGAGGGCAAACTCTAAGTATAAATCGTCTAGTACTTCCATTGGTCGCAGAAAAGGAGCTGAAGAAGCCACCAGTCTTGGCTGCTTGGTTTCAAATTATTGAAATAGGTAAGAACATCAGGAAATGCCTTGCATAAGTTCTCCACATTCGCTGCGTCTTTCACTCCTTCGAATTTGTTTCTCATTCATATCTTCATCATGAAATTCCTCTTTCTCTTCACACTCGCTCTTCTTAGTCCCGCACTCTCCCAAAAGATCTATCAAGGCTTCAACACCGGCGCATTTTCCGGCACAGACACCCCCAAAACGCAATCAGATTTCGAAAAAGAATTTCTATCCGCTCAATCCCTCCACTATTCGCCAGGTATCTTCTCCTCCGCCAGGCTTTACTCATGCGTGCAGCACAAAACAACCAACACGCCCATCGCCGCCTTCCAAGCCGCCATCAACACCAACACGAGCCTCTTACTCGGCATCTGGTGTTCAGGCACAATCAGCATCGAGAATGAACTCACTGCGTTGAAAAGCGCAATCTCGCAGTACGGAGATAAGTTCACGAGCTTGGTGGTAGGCGTCAGCGTCGGCAGCGAAGATTTATATCGTGGTTCTGAAGTAGGGCAAGCGAAGAATGCGGGTGTTGGTGCTGGTCCTGATGCGATTGCGGGGTTTGTGAGAGATGTGAGGAGTGCGTTGGCTGGAACTGCGCTGAACGGAACGCCGGTTGGGCATGTGGATTCGTGGGTTGCGTGGACGAATTCTTCGAATGGGGATGTGGTTAAGGAGGTGGATTTTTTGGGGGTGGATGCGTATCCTTATTATGAGGATAAGATTGGAAATGCTATTGAGAATGCGACGAATGTCTTTGAGGATTTATATAATAGGACTCTGAGAGTGGCGGGCGAGAAATCGGTGTGGATTACTGAGACGGGGTGGCCGACAAGGTAAGTGGAATTCTTTTTTGTTCCAACCCTAACGGCTTTCTCTAAGGGGTCATGCTAACTGACTTGAAGCGGTGCCACAATCAACCAAGCCGTCCCCAGCGTTGCCAACGCAAAAGCCTATTGGGATGCCATCGCCTGCAAGTACCTGGGACGCATCAATACCTGGTGGTATGATTTGCAGGACGCAAACCCAGCAATTACGGAGAAGTATGAGCAAATTCCCCTTCTCAAATACAGTGCTAATGCATTGCCATTGTGATACAGATTCGCAATCTCAAAAGATTTGACGGCGGACACCGTGTTCAATCTCTCTTGCCCTGCGGACAGTGGTGCGCCGGCCGTCGTCAATACTGATTTGTCGAAAGGGGTGGCGAAAACGAATGCCGGTGCGGTCCAAGATGTTGTGTTGGTGAGGAATGTTGCAGTTTATGTATCTTTGGGTATGGTGTGTGGTTTGGGATGGCTGCTATAGGTTCACCTTAACCTTGTATCTATTTCTTAGTTCTGACCACGTAAGTTCTAGTGTCACTTATTGGTTCTGCAGTTCATTCTAATACGTTCTAAACAACCAAAAGGAGAACTGGAAAGAAGAACATTAATATAGGCAGTTCATCCACTTGATCTTAGACCCTTGCTAGTGCCTTGCTGTCGTGTCTGCGTGAGTGCACAAGATGAAAGATTCTAGTTCTTGGAATGTGGCGTATTTACTTGACTGGGCAATATGTGGGCTCCTAGGTTTCCGCAGTACTTCCTGGAGCAATATGATATACTTTGGAACAGAATCAGACATCAAGTTTGAATTGTTGAAACACAGGGTCAGAGGAGCCTAATAGGGGTCTTTCAAAAGGTCTGAATTAGGTGGTCTCTGGAGTATGCAAAGTTTTACGTCTAAATAGCCTCAAAAATATCACGTGCACAGGCTTATTTTCAACATGAATTTCCATTTATGCAAGAAAATGTTTGATTATGAATGAAGAGTTTACCAAGGTTGAGATAAAAGCAATTGAATATGTAATTGAATGAGTGTCCTTGAGCTATCCAAAACAGTACCACCATGCACAGAAATATCAAAATACAAAAGGCCATCCATCTATCATCTAAAAGTCCTGCCCAACTTGGGGCCCCAAAGAAGTAAAAGAATTTTTGTACAAGCTCTAGGCTCAGTAATAGAAAATACAGGGAATAAGAAATAACATAACCCAGTCCATCATACATTCGTCTAATCCGTCAATCGTATCATCATAATCTCGCACCGAAATATTCAAGAGCCTCGAGTAATACCTCCGTTGTTGCCGGGAAGTCCAAGACCGCCATTGGGAGCTGGCTCTGGCTCGCGCTTCGATCCCCGAGTGATTCCACCGTTGTTTCCAGGAAGTCCAAGACCACCGTTTGCAACTGGCTCAGGTTCGCGCTTTGAGCCTCGAGTAATTCCACCGTTGTTGCCAGGGAGACCGAGGCCGCCGCTGGGCTCTCGCTTTTCTTCAATGATTCCATCAGCAATTATTGGCTCGGGCTCACGTTTCGAGCCTCGTGTAATTCCTCCATTATTGCCGGGGAGACCGAGGCCGCCGCTGGGCTCTCGTTTTTCTTCAATGATCCCATCAACAGTTACGAGCTCAGGCTCGCGTTTCGAGCCTCGTGTGATTCCGCCGTTGTTACCAGGAAGACCCAGTCCACCATTAGCAATAGGCTCACGCTTAGAGCCGCGAGTTATTCCTCCATTGTTGCCGGGGAGGCCGAGACCCCCATTGGGTTCAGGTTCACGTTTGGAGCCACGGGTAATGCCTCCATTGTTACCGGGGAGGCCAAGACCGCCGCTTGGATCGGCAATTGGAGCAGCGAAAACGGTGGTGAGGAGAAGGCAGATAGTGATAATGGAGAAGCGAGCCATGACTGAGGAAGTTGAAGCAGGGAAGTGAAGCTGAAGCGTAACGTGGATGATTGGAGTCTGAGATGGCGAGAATGTTGATTAAGGCCTGAGCGGGAATGCGCTTGCAGATTTGGAGCGCAGATTTGAAGCGCAGAAGAGTGAAAGTGATGATTGTGGAGTGATTTGATATGGAGGATGAGGCTGCTGATGATGAGAGCTGAACTTGTCAACGGATACCTGCAGTCTTATACAAAAAACGAATCCTTAGAAAGTTGCTGTAGTAGCACAAAATAGCATCACTCTACGGATCAACCTGTGGCTATTTCGGAAGAGTGGGTCCTCTGAGAATACTTCAGATGATTTCCAAGACATTTGACAAGTGACACGACTTGCGTACTCAGTAAGACGTCCAGGCACGCTTGTCCATGGTACTGGATCAACAGGGCTTTGAATAGACCAGTCGAATCTAAGAGCAATGTGTGAATTTGGAATGCAATCCATCATAAGCCTCCGGAACTTGAGAACCACGGAATCCTAGCCGTGATGCATCTCTTGACGCGGACGCGTGGAAAAATAGCCTCAACATTGACCAATGAAAGCAAAGTGGAGAACGTTAGACAAACAAGTCAGCAGTGTAAAGTATGGTTATTTGCTTGAAGGCCATCTCGGCCGTCAGCTCGACAAGCATAAATTCGAGGTTGAGAGGTGGCTCATTTCGGGTAGAGGTGAAGAAATCCCAGCCGCGGGTATTTTTAGGGATCAAGAACGGAACGAATCGTTTCCAGGGAGAAAATGCAGGGTGGCGGGAGGCTGGAAATAGACGCCTTTAGCGATCCAATTAGCGGGTGACAAGCCTGAAACACCCGAGATCCCCCTGAACGCTTCCGCCACTCAGCCTTCGCAGAAAAACCTTCAACCAACATCACCAACATCACCGCGTTCTCACCACGCATTTCGTAAGAGGCACGACTCTACATTGCACCTGTCAGTATCAAATCACAACTCGGTCTGCATGAGTAATATATCGGCACACCGATCCGAGAACGTGCTCATGATGTAGAATACAACTCGAGCCGGTCAGCCTGACTCGCAGCATGCCTGGGGCCCCGCGGCCGTGGCCGACCTTATTTGGCACATGATATAGTATCACTATACTCGCGTTTCGACTGTACGATTCGGCGGGAGTAGTCCTATTCCCAGCGCTTATCTGACAGCGCGTCAAGGTTATCATGCCTAATTGGCCGCATCCAGGGCCCGCACCCCTTACTGATCCTCAGAGGAGTCGAAGAATATGCACATCTACCTATGGCTGCACGATAGCCTCACCTGCAGATGATGACAATGACAATGGCTGTCGATCTGACAGACGAGGTACATCAATACTGCGGCTCAAAATATCTGATGAACAAAATTCCCGCATGACTGATTGATTGCAATCAATTACACCCCGTTCTATTGGTTTGTACGACCATATGTCAAACATGAATTTGGATTTCAATCAATCTTTGACGAAAAACCAACAATGGCGTACACTTCTCATCTCAATCTGGCACCTAGATTATGTTGATCGTCGTCAGAAACCAACCCGAAGTGCGTACTTTGAGTCCAGAATAAGGATAAGCATTGCCAGAAAATGATCGTCACAAGGCAATTTCCTATCGTCAATGTCCAGCAGTCACTGCAGATGATCTAGAGTGATCTAAATCTGGAGTTGAGATCTCACGAGCATGAAAAAACGAGACAAAATGGTTGTGAAGTCATTGCAATATCTGCACGTCGCGGCAGAAGTTCTCTTTCATTTACTTCAGCTATTTTGAGCCTCCATATTTCCACGTTACAGCCGGGAAATTCTCAACTCCTCGTGGCCCGGGAAAGCTCCCGGGCAGTGCCTTCTAAATCCAGCTTCTTTCCCCTTTTCACGGGCTCGACGCGCCCTGTTTCTGGATATGCCGCTGAGGTTTGATCTCATAATTCCTGCGTCAATCGCGCCTTCCTCGCACCCCCGAATTCAGTTCAGGACTGCTGGTTCACCAAGCCCGGTGCCAAAGATAGTTTGCTTTCGTCTCATCTCGTTTCCAAGTCCGACTTCATCCCGAAACGATAATCGACCTCTCATCATGCGCGTTGCTCCCAGTCCCAGGTCTTTCGTTGCTCCCTCCATTCGTGTTCGTCACACCAGAGAACTGAGCGGCTTGAGCCTCGTGATTCTTATGCGATGCGTATCCGACAGCGCCAAAGATGATGAGCGGAGTGACGATCAGGATGAGCGCTGCGATGCCAATGCAGAGGTATGATTTCTTCCTGTTGCTCCAAGTACCCTTGACCGATGCTGGAGAAGTCTCCTCCATAGGGTACGGTTTTAGAGCAGAGCTTGGAAGGATGGCGGGGTTGGACGGAGGGGTGTATGGTGGTGGTGCGCCACTATTGTATAGAGGAAGCTGGAAATTATTAGATTCTCAATTCAAGTGAGTGATTGAGAGTTTCGAGGACTTACCACAGGCTCTGCAGCTGCGACCACTGCGGGAGAAGGCGTGAAGATACCATTACTAGCGTCCATTTTCAAGTGAAATCCAGTATCTTTTTTACGTCCTCAAATTTTTTTTAATAAATTTTCAGGTCTGGGACTTTTGGCAAGTACGGGAAGAAAAGAAAGGAACGAGAAAGCTTCAAAGTTGCGTAAAGAACCTTCATATGATCCGAAGCCCAAGCAGACCAGATACCGACAGCGCCTGGCCGCAGTAGGGCTGTGTTTTACCAGAGGATCTGCACCCAATCCGGTGCGCTGTTCCAAATTAATCGAGGCGCTTACGTTGTAACTGTCAAGGATAAATTTGGATGCTTTAGCGAGGCAATCCTCCGCTGTCATGCATGTCATGCAAAGTGAGGCTATGCAGGGGGCGAGTCGTATGTGGGGCTGCTCCAATGAGATGGTGCATCGTCCTGAGCTGGCGATAGTTGCTGAGATGGTGTTGAACATTCTTCTTGAATGTTAAAGTTCGGCTTGGAAGTTCAAAAGATATTTCAGGTCGCTTTGAATTTCTGCACAATCTATCAGAATCGAATTTACATCTTCCAAACATACACAAGTTGATCGCAACTTCCGCGGCTTGCGGCGACGGCAGTTTCTAAGTTTCTTGCTAGGCATTGTACATATTCATCATTAACGCTGTCATTACCATCTATACTCTCTAGCCACTTAGGTATGCTGTTTCAAATCCAAGCCTCTACCGTCTATCTTCCGTTCAGCAGCCAAACAACCTTCCCATAAACCAATATCCGAAAACCGCAAACACCACAAATATCAACCCCAACGCCACCAGCGCCGTTGCCCTCCATCGCATCATCTCTCTTTTTCTCCTCTTCATATCTCTCGAATAACACAAAGACCACTCATTGATCCCCAAGAGTTGCAGCCGCTTTGAACCCTCTTCCTGGTCTAGCATGAAACAACGATGCACCCACATCGAATCGCCGGTTATTGGATCCCGTCTATGCTGAGGAACACTTAGTTCTGCTTCGACTTGTCGTCGATAATGCAGGTGCTCTTTCCATAGTCGCTGTTCCTCCTCGTGGGTAAGCGGTGGTGTTGCGGGGTGGTTTTGGTGAGGGGCTGGGAAGACGGCTCGCCAACAGACTACCATAAAGTCTTCAAGGCGCTCGAGCTTATCTTTCTTCATATATCCTTTAGCCCATTCTTTGTAGTGCTTCCTGGCTTCCCCAAGTGTCTCTTCTTTCTCATCATTTTCTGGTTTCTGGCTTGGTGCGGGGTTGGAGGTCCCTCGTCGGAAGGAGGGAGCTGCAGATTCTTTCTCCAATTTGATTGGTAGTCAGAGGATTTCTTGGGGATTGGATTTATCTTCCCGTTAGTTATAGAAGAAATCATCTGAAAAATGGGGACGATGGAGCTGAGGTTGCTGAGGTGCTTGAGAAGTGATGTGGCTGTGCTGCAAGGCAGCTGCCAACACTAACACACGAGCTTACCCCCTTCAAACTTTCCTTTACTTCATGACATACTATAAGTCTTCTCCACAAAGACTATTTAGTGTCCGCCACCAGTATTCACCACTCTCTGAAGCCACAACCAAAAGTTTCGTACAGGACCCCCAGAACGCGAAAAGCGGCGCATCACGTGCACCCACTTTGCGACGAGATAACGAAGCGCGGCGGCTGTGCTCAATTCAAGATATTCTTATTTCCATCTATTTTCAGTCATCAGTATCTCATATCCAAGCTAAACATCTACCTTTTTGTGTTTTGTCCCCTATTCTCAAGCTCCAAAATGCGATCCCCGGCCTGATGTTCCACAGAAGAAAGCATGTCGCAAGTAAAGATACATTCGACTTTGGAGAAAACTGACGCGCTTTTCCTATTTCAAGTTCTTTGTCAGGGTTTATTTCCTTTGCTATTAAAGTCTGTGCTGGAAAGCTGGTGGAGGTGAGAGATCGTTCGGATAATTTCGCTTTCAGCCCTCAGATCTTTTGACCGAGGACTGTGTGCTTTTTTGCAACAAACTATAGCGGGCAGTCAAGCAACACAAAGAGACTTAGGTTCGGTTGTGTTATTTGTTGGCTTGCTTATCAACAAAGCCCCAGTGCGATGATTCGACGCAGGCGGTGAACTACTGGAGAAGGCGCCACCGCCACGGCTGAAACTCGTGTACACTTCAACATGACGGTGTAATTTTTCATATACGTCAGTGGCATGAGAACACGACACTCAAACCAACCATGTTGCTCGATATAAACACACCAATTTGACTGTCCCAAACATCAATCTCATGCAGTGTCCCGCCTGGTAAGGCGTTCTTGATGGACGCCTTGCCACGTGGGAACACTGAAGGTGGTGAAGTCCAGTAAGCCACCAGTTGCTGTCGGGTGAGTAATCAATGAGGCTCCAAGAATTATTCATACTGTGAAATACACTAGCATTTGAAATTGCAGAGCCTCTAGGTCAAGGTTAGTCAGGGCGACCAAACTATAGTTGAGCTCTTGACCTAGAAGAACCTCGTAAGCGGCCAGTGGGACTTTGATTCCACTGAGAAACTCCTGAAATCCTTGGTTTTACTTGATGAGGTCTATGGAGTTCATCGCAATGTCTTAAAGTGGAAGTTGGAAACGAGGCATTTCGAATCTGCCTTGTAACAACGACGGGAACGGCGGTCTATATAATCGGCTGGGAGCGTCGTGCAATAGAATCAATTCTCTTCAGCACGAGATCATTTATCTATTCCGTTATCGAGCTGAGGCATTTTTCGTATTGGAGTTTCGCAAAGTCGTGATAAGAATATGGATGTCAGCGAAGTCTTGGTGTGAGACGTGGCAAGTAGAACGCGTTCCTCTTTCGCGGAAATTGCCGTCTAGGTTGTATTGTGTCTAATTGATTGGCAGAAGATGAAGCGCATAAGGATGTGGCTTCCTTGCAATTGAAATTTTGTTTAGTGTATGTGTTTGATGGTGTGGTGGGTATGTTGGATGTGGTGTGACTGGAAAACTATAAATTCAAGGTGAAGTCAACACAGAGACAGACGACAAAACCCACAGAAGCATAGTCACACAAAGCAAAAACAACAGTTTTACCCAGAAACAGCTTTTCTAGCCATCATTTTCTCCAGCTATCTTTCATCCAGTAATGAAGCTCGTTCATCCTCACGCAAAGACCACCTTCGCTAACCACCTACTAGATAGACCAACCACAAAATGAAGGTCTCCCCTCTTGTCGCTATCACTACTGTCACCTTGGCCTCTCAGGCCTCAGCTGGCTTCTTCTCCACCTTGGGGTGTGGAGTTGTCGGTCTCGCGGTCGGTGGCGGATGCCATGCCACGGTGACGTTTGCTACGGGTGGACTGGGTGCCGTTGGATGTCATACGCTCGCGACGGGAACTTTTGCTAAGTGTGCGACCATTACTATCCTCGCGCCATAAGTTGCGTTGCAGCTGTTGTGAAGTTCGATCAGTGTATCGGATAGGTAGTGTAGAATGAGGAAGTGTCGTTGATTAATTTTATTAAGAACTAATGGAGTCTTGATGAAGGCCAATGTCGCAGTTTCCTGGGCTGATACCTTGTCGACGGTAGTGACTGTTGAGCATTTCTTCCCTGTCCTTCCTTCCTTTGGGAAATCTTCAGCGTCGACCCACTATTAGGATCTGGCGCTTTTGACATACCATGAGAGGATATTCCCAATGCCTCATAAGAGACACTTCGTAGCGACATCCTCCCCTTAAAGTCCACCGAAACCCCCCCCCCCCTCCCTCTCCCTCTCCCTCTCCCTCTCCCCCTCCCTTTTAGCCTTTTCCCCCTAGGCCTAACACGCCACTGCAAGCCCTGCTAAAAACACACCCCAGGATAGATGGTCCATACAATTCTCCTTTCCCTCTTCGATCTTCCAATCCTATGCCTGAGAATGAAAAATAATTCCGGACACCTGTCTTGCTTGCGTGGATACAATTCTCCTTCTTCAAGAAGTGAAGAAGCCTGTTTGGTGTTAGCCTAGCAGGTTTCAGAGACAGAATGTGATGGGGAGGTACGTAACTTCTCCAGGCTCATACCTACTTGCGTTTCCCGTCTCCGTCATATCCTCCAACGCGGGAGAGGTGGATGAGTTTGAGAGGAACGGTAGTATTCTTGTATGTGGCGGTGAGCTATCATATAAACGGAAAATGTACTTCTCTGCCAAGCTGCGACGTCTTGGTCCCTTCCGAGAAAGCTGACGAGTATCTTTGAGGAGGAAAACATAAGAAATAATGTAGTCATGCGGATACAACGAGATGAAGAAGCCAATTAGAGACGCATCGGAAACTCTGGTTGAAGAAAACGCATTATGGGTATATCGCTACAAGAAACGCACTCCTCTCTCTAGTCTTACACTCTCCCACCAATGTACATATGAACTTCCTCATTTCGTGCCCCTCTAATAAAATGCCCATCATCTTCACCCTCGGCCATGAACGCCCCTCCAAACGCCAAACCAACGCACAATCTAATTCCCTTCCCCCACACACACAAGATCTCCCCATCCCGACCGCTCAACTGCAATACCGGTACCCATAACCATCAGTATAACAACTTCTTCCCCAGTGCAACACAACGCCCACAACTACCAAGATAATAATGATCTTCAACGTGACTAGGGCGCAGCAGATATACAGACATCGTCGCTGATTGAAAGAGGACTGGCGCGGCGCGTTGGTGTAGACTGCGTTTGGATAGGGCGTGGTGCCTGGGTAGTTGTTGGCTTGGTTGTAGGGTACGTTTGGGTAGGAGGTTAGGGGGACTTGGTGTTGTTGTTGTTGTGTGCCAGGTGGGGGGTAGGTTGGGGCGGGTTGTGTGGGGAGGTTTGTCTGATAATCTGTTAGCTGGGAAGTCTCGAGTACTGGGGAGGGGGAATACGAACGTTGTAGTTGTCGTTTCCTTTTAGACTGTCCATTTTTGCGGTTTCTTTTTTAGTCCTTTCAGAAGGTGTTGGTTGTTTGGGTACAAGTAGATTGAAGGATCGTGGGAGAAAAATATTTTTGCGACGAGGATTTTCTTGTGAATTGAGCGAAGGAGTTTATTGACCATCAGTTAACTTCAAAGGTAGTGAATGTATGACAAGAGTCTGGATATGTTCTAGAAGGAATCCATCGACTGGTGAGGAATGGCCCATATTTGAATCGCGAGATTCTGTGCCGCGGGAATGAGGCGTGGAATCCTTCGGGGCTTAGCATTTCAATTTTTCAGGGGTCCTAACAGGGCTTATCCACCCGAATGATCGTAATGTTGGTTTTAAGCTTCTGCAAGCTTTTATAGGGCTGATTGGTAGGCGCAGCTCATTTATTGGCTGTAGGGAGCCTGAACTTATCGCCTGGAGTTAGCCTCAGGGGGACGATGTTTCGCCGTCTTACTTGTATACACCGATCTTCTCGCTTCTTAAATACACTTTGGGCGATAGCCTCGACGCACTTCATGTGTAAATTAAGTCGATTCGAGCAAATCAGGATACGACTTCAAATTGATTTGAGTTCACGGCGTTCGAATGTGATATGGGAAAGTTCTCCTAGGCAAGGACCTGTCACACCGGTGGACATTACCGGGACGAAAGATTTATACCTGGCATTCTCTCGAACTATTTTGTCATTTTCATTGATTGTGCGATATTCATTTCCTGGTTCAAATTTTTACGTCTTGAGGTATGCGCTACGTCGGTGATATCCGCCTGTTATTTGGACGCAGGGCACAGAGACGACCATTTCCGATCGAATTTTGGCCGAGAATGTGTTCATGGAATGACTACGTAAGTCTTTATTCGCACACCGGCTTATATTGGTGGTGATTTGGAAACAGCACTGTACCAATAAATTCAAGATATTTATATCCTCATTTGTATTTTTGCAGTGGGAATTGATGTTGGATACCTGTCAGTATTTCATAGTACGTGAAACATATCCAACCCCCTTCCTGTCTCAGTATTCTTTCACCGCAAGCAAAAAGAGAGCGACTAGGCAAAAATTACTCTTCAAATTAAAGATGGGGAGCCATGTTCATTTCTTCCAGCGAGGAACCACCGATGTCAATGATACTTTTGTTTCCAAGAAGTTATAGAAACTTGAAGTTTAGCACCACGGGACGCCATCTATCCGAAATCAGTTTCTGCTTCTATGAAAAAATGAGAACTAGTGCAACTAAACTCACCCTCACAAGCTCCAGTACCAGGTTTATCAGCCCTAGTAAAACGAGCCGAAACCCAACAGCCCCAGCCAGGAATCAAATCCCAAGTCCTGCAAAGCATCGTCAGTTACCGGTTCGAAACCTCGGAGCTATACACTCACCCCGGGGATCCATAAGCTTTACAGTTTACCCCAAACCTTTCGCCAGCCTTAATTGTGCGGTGCGTATGGTATGCAGTGCCGGCTCCTTCGTTGCAAGGCGTGCTCTCGAGAACACGGCACCACTTGTCGGCTCGGGTGTCGAGGGAGGCGGCCTCTTCGGGCTCTGCCGTGGGGGAGGCGGCGACGAAGGCGAGGGGGAGGAGAAGGATGGCTTGGAGCTTCATTGTGAGGGAGTTGGAGTTCTCGGGTGTGCGAAATTATGGTTTAAATATGTTTTGATTTTTGGTCTTGACTCGTCGATTTACTCATCTGCTTGTTGATGCGTCTAGCTGTGGGGAGTTTGTGGAGTATTTATATTCTGTTCGGAGAATTTGATTAGGAGGTAGCTCAATAGCAAATGTTTCCTCGGACCCGAGAGATCATTTACTTTCACGGTGGGATATATCAGATCGGGGAAACACCACGCCGCCTCTATATGAACTGACATGCCGAGAAAGAGGTCTGGATGAATCGAATACGCCACTCTGGATGGTACTACAACACTAATATGTATAAGATCATTTATCATGTCTTTGCCCTCAAATCGTGCATCGATGAGAACGAGTAGAACTTGGAGCTGAGACTGCTGGCATCCGGAATGGCTTACCCGGTAGTAAAAACCATATCTCGATCTGCTGAATGCTCGTTGCCCATCACCTTCGCGTTATGAAATGTGGGTACTGATTTAGACAGTTCAAATATGAATAGGTCATCCCGGGGTGATGGGTTAAATTAGCCAAAGTTTACTTCAGAGGGCTAGTCTTTTCCTGTGTGCCATGAAGGTGATAGAAAACCTATGGACTTCGATGCTCTGCTTGAAGGTCGAATGTGTAACACAACGAAACTTATCCTCCCATTTCTTCAGCCGCACTATATGACCTGAGCATGATTGGTCCCGAATTTGTGTTGAGTTGCGCAAAGGTCGGGTTTTGGGTGCGGGGTATTTGTATTATGTTACACTCCCCAATGTCTGGCAATATACAGATGGGACTTGGCCATCCTTGGCGTAAGGTTCCATCCGCCTCTCACCGAGAAACAAAATAAGGATTGGTTCGGCTTTTAAATCAATGATTCAAACTCTTGTCCTATATTCTTGGTATTAGTCAAAGGTTTTGGACTTTCCCAATCATATTGGTTCAGAGTTGGTAGTTTGGATAGAAATAGCCTTGCAAATACGTAAGAGATCGTTTGATTCATGGATATTCTTGTGTAAGAGTAAGAAATTGGTATTTTCAGACACTTTGACCCCATTAGGTTCACTTGCTGTTGCATCTCGGTAAGCACGCGAACACGATTGAGCAGGGGCAAGACACTTAAAGGTGACTTGCGACTCCTTATTTAGTGAACGATAGAAAGGAATGTTAGAATTTACTGAGTTAATGAAGCAACTACTAGTCACTTTAAAAAGACAAGTCTTCCCTGTTAAGACTTCAGAGAATTCAGTAGCAAGAGGAGCAGATTCGGGACAAGATTCGAGCTCTGACTTTTAACCACCACATCTCGAATCTTCATAGCTGTGGAATCTCATGAGAATACCCCAATATTAGAATTTGCATTTTAAGTCATCGATCCTACAAAATTTTGATTACCAAGTCGAGCTTCAAACTCCACCAGCTCTAGACTGGTTCAGACTAACGGTATTCTCACATCCGGATAAGGAACATCCTCTCTCCATTACCTGCATACCTGATACTTTGTCTGAATCAGACACATCACGTCTTGCACATATCTGCGTACAATGTATTTGAACTAGCGATTTCGGCAGATTCGTCGTCTATCAACTAAGCCAGGTCGCTGAGTGCCCTGTAAGCTGCTACCTCAAACTGCAAATGTAGCGAGCACCGCACTAAAAACTCAGGCATTTTAGCGACCCACTGCCCCGAATGTCTCCGAGCTTTTGACGTCTCCCATCATACTTCAGGCCGTAAAATCAACATCAACTTGATAGTTGATCCAATTTCCACATCCTCGTGGTCGCGATATATACTGGCTCTCGAGGCATGATTCTATATGAGTCAACGCTGGGCTGGGGTGTCAGTGCCAGAGCAGGGCTTGGTTTGTCGCGACATTCGCGACTGCCTTCAAAAGGCACGAGGCCGCGCGAGAGCCTCCATTCCCAAACCGGTCTCAATCCCGTATCACAGTCGCCAGCGACTGCAGTAATTGTAGGGCATCATGTCTCGGTCGGAGTCGCGCCTTTTATTCGAGGAGAAATGCTCGTTCGCGCAAGTGCCGGATCTTGGCCGCTGCCGCTCATCGTGGGGAAGCTGCAGGAACCAAGAACAGCTCCAATCAAGCTTCTTCCCACAGGGCTTCGCCCGGAAACAGCGTCATGGGTGTGGACTTAGAGGCAGAATGATGGGCGGGGCATCAACGTTTTGCCTTGGAACTTGCTAATTTCGCGGGGTATATGACTCCGATCTGAGGAGCTGCATGTGCAAATTTCTTGGGAAAGTTTGAACTTGGCAAATTCAAAATGGTATAAGTAGAATTTTTCATAAAATCTTTGGCTCGATCGATCTTGATTTTGTTCGGTTCTCATGATGTTTCTCTGGTCTACTTTTTGTTTCCTGCCAATTCTGGTGAGCGGGGCGACTGTCAATTACACAGTTCCTTCATCTGCACCGTCTGGGGCAACAGCTCTGGATCCAGCGCCTGTGGGTGTCTCGTAGGTTTTCTTCAACTGGATCTCATTCAAAAGTCTGATATCCAGTGGCAGGTTCGAATTCTTCGCGTTCCCCTCATATTTCACCAACGTCACCGCGACGAATCAATGCCTCAAGAACTTCCAGACATTGACGGGGAAATGGCCTCCAATTCGAATTGGTGGAACAACTCAGTGCGAATTCCAATTATACTATACGGAGAGAATTGGTTTCTGACCCAAATATAGAGACCGAGCGACGTATGATGCGAATACACCAGCCTATGTGGTCTACACAGTCGCGGCCCCAACAGATGCACCTGCAGCGTTGACCTTCGGACCATCGTTCATGACTCTCGCGAATACATATCCTGGGACAGTGGTAGTTGGTGAGTTCAGCTTTGGATATTTCAGAAGGCTTGAAATTGACATTGAGAAGGACTCAACCGCGGCCATGACGATATCACAAACACAATCGCAGCTGCAAAAGTAGCCCGAGCCAGGATGACCAACTTGCTTGCAATTGAGTTGGGCAACGAACCCGAATGTACTAATCTCTCCCCCTTTTTTCAATCTCTCATCTAACACCGACAGACTACGCAGGCGCCTCCCAACCCGTCGCTGTTCATGCCGGCACTTGGAATCCCGCCGCAGACGCAGCATCCCAAAACAACTGGGACATCCTTGTCGGCTCAGCCTTGAACTCGAAATCTATAATCCAGGCCGGGAACTCGAACTCAGCTCCCCCAACCTGGGGAGCCGCCGAACTGATAGCCACCGAAAACTCGACCGTCAAATCTTATGTCTATGATTACGCGCACCACAACTATCCTGGTGGCACACTCACGTCTCTCATGTCGCATTCCTCTATTTCCTCAAACATCAATGTCTTCAAAGCAGATATAGCAGCCACAACAAGCGTGGGGAAGGAGTACGTGTTAGGGGAAACGAATTCTGTGAGTGGGGGAGGAGCAGCGGCTGTGAGTCCTACGTTCGGTGCTGCACTTTGGACAATGGATTACGTGCTCCGGGCCAGTCTTACCGGCATCAAGAGAACGTATTTCCATCATGGCACAGTAGGACTATGTTACTATTGCTGGTGGGGACGATACAGTATGGGCGCTCCATACTATGGCGCATACGCGGCTGTTGCTGCCATGGCTGGAGGAGCGTCTATCTCTGCGCTGGATCTGGGGAATTCAAATTACGCTACTTATGTTATCTTTGACGCTGATAAGAGGCCATTGAGGGCTGTGTTGTATAACTCGGACTATTATTCGGGGACCGGGACGAGAGGAAGTAGCAGTTTCGTTCTGAGGGGGTTGGAGGCGGGGAGCGTGAAGGCGAAAAGGTTGACGGCACCGAATGCGTTGAGTAGAGTTGATACTGGTAGTGTGCTGAGTTTTGGAGGACAGACATTTGCAAATGTTACGTGTGAGATTGGAGGCCATGAAGTCTTCGAAAGCACAACTGTGGTAGGTGGGAGTGCTACGTTTACTGTTGCTGCCAGTGAGGCGCTGTTGGTGTATTTGCAATGAACGAAGCACGAAGTCCGTATTTTGAAGTCAAATTTTGAGCATTCAAGTCTTCGTATTTGATCAAAAGGTTCAGAAGTTATATTTTTATTTCTGAGGATTTGATTGGAGCGTATATATCCTCACCCCACATCCCCTGACTTAAGCACCGCCAAGAAACCGAAGATACGAATAACAAGCTCCAAACCCTCTCGGCAGAATTCCACCGATGAGATAAATATTCCGGGAATTAAGGTTCGTCGGCATTTAGGCACATGATGCACGGGGAAACCGGGGGTCGGAGGCGGCAGTTTACCAGATAGAGCAATTTAGGATACTTCGTACAGGGTCTAGGAATACTGGATGGGATATTATGGCGGGGTCATCCGGATTCCGTTTCTTTCTGCATCTTGTATTATGGTATTCTTTGTAAATATTTTAATTCTCTGAGTCCGAGATGTATTCACGACGGTTCCTTTCCAGCTTGTTATTCACAGGCTTCGCATCAGCGAGTCTGCAAATTATCCCTGGCGCATCGATAACAGCCAGCGGCACGAACCAACATCTCCAAGCCCACGGCGGTTCCATTACGTATACAAATGGCCTGTACTACCTAATCGGCGAAAACAAACTCGATGGCTCGGCTTTCCAGTCTATTAATTGTTATAGTAGTCCGGATCTCGTGCAGTGGAAGTTTGAGAATAAGTTGTTGAGTGTGGGGGGGAGTGGGGATTTGGGGAGTGGGAGGGTGGTGGAGAGACCGCATGTTTTGAAGGTGTGTTCTTTTCTCTCACTGTATTGTTGAAAGGAAGAAGAGGGGAAGGTGGAGAAAGGAGGAGGGAGGCTGGTGGAGAATGATCGGAATACCGGAGGATGAAGATGTCCTGGGCTGATGAGAGAAATAGAATGACGCGACGGGGAAATGGGTTATGTGGTTGCATATTGATAGTAGCAATTATGGGGAGGCGAAGGCTGGGGTGGCGACTAGTGATTCGATTTGTGGGAGTTATAATTATTTGTGAGTGACCCGTGCATGACGAGGAGAGGAGGTGGAAGAGGAAAGTGCTAATGAGAGACAGGGGCTCGAGTCAGCCGCTGGGTTTTCAGAGTAGGGATATAAATGTTTTTAAAGGTATGCGTTGGGTCGCCGATAGAAAGTAGAGGGTTACTGATTGAAGTAGATACTGATGGCACTGGGTATCTTTTGACCGAAGACGTAAGTAGAAAGGAAAACAAATCAAGTAAAACTGCTGACAACGAAAGCGCAAAAATGGACTTCGAATAGATAAACTGTCATCCGACTACACAAAAGTACAAGAAGCAACTTACCTCTGGCCGAACCCGGCTATGTTCGAAGCATCGGCCATTTACAAGCTGGGAAGTACCTATTTCAGTTTCGCGTCTCGTGAAAGTGGATGGTGTAAGTCTTTTCCCACCAGTCTGAGTTTCAAACAACTGAAATTACAGCACCAAATGATAATTTGTACTGCACATCGACAAGCCTGAAGGGCCCTTGGTCTGACTGGGCATTGATGGCACCAAAGGGAACGAATACCTACAGCTCGCAGACTTCGGGTGTAGTGGAGGTCAATGGGACGGTCATGTATTTCGTTCTCTTCTATTCAGTGAGCTGTACTGACAACAGGTGTAGGTATATGGGCGACCGCTGGGTCTCATCGAACCTCATGCGGTCTACATACGTGTGGCTTCCCCTCACACTTTCAGGAAAAACTGCAACTCTCGTAATGCCCCTCCTACCCTCTGTCTAATCTGCCCGATAGCTAACAATTTGTAGAACAATCAAGTAAACTGGATCGTCAACAACGGCGCCGGTAAATGGGCGGGAGGACCCAGCGAGACAACGCCAGAGGCTGAGGATAGCGCGAACACTATTTCAGGCGGGGCCAAGAACACATCCTGCAGCGGCTGCTCTGGCTCCAAATCCATAGGATATATCGGTGGTTCGCCCGGTGGCAAGCTGGTCTTCAACAAGGTTTCTAGCAGCGCATCGGCATTGACGACGATAAGGATACATTATACGAATGCCGATAGCACGCAGCGATATGCGAATGTGGTGGTAAACGGCGTGAGCCATATCGTCGCTTTCATTCCGACGGGTGATGATAATACTGTTGGGACTGCGACGTTGAACGCCCAGCTGAACAGTGGGAGCTCCAATGTAATTGAATTTGGGGCGTATAATGGGGGCTGGGGTAAGTAATCCCAGAGGAAAATTAGGGATGATGTGCTAACGAGGCGTAGGGCCAAATATTGATCGATTAATGGTACCTCAATCCTAAGGCAACTCGCAAGATGATATTATTTGAGAGGGATGGGCAATCTGGGGGTTTTGGGGGTGGGGGCTTTGAAGCAGCCGCTGAGTAGGTCTATTGAATCGTGTCTGGAGCGTCGAAAACATCGAATGACACGATGAGGTAAGAAGTAGCGCCTTCGCAGAATTGAACGCTCTCTCCAGGCTTGCCATCTCCCAGTGATCATGGATCGTGAAATGAGTGAAACGACCGACGTTGGTGGTAATGGTGCGTTTGTACATACTTGTCTTAATAGCAAGTCGAAGTTTCCAAATTTGCCTGGATCAACAATTCGGAGGGGAGAGAGTTCTTGGCGGCTCTCCGATATTGCTGTTTCTGCGGCATCTTCGTATTGTTGTCCCATGATTCGAAGCCGTAGGTACTTTCCTAGCACAGTGGCACAGAGATGCGCAAGCTGGCCATCTAGTGGATCGTTACGTCCCGAATACTTGTACTGCAGCGGGATTTCCGTGGTCGTGATTGCTTTGGCTTTCAATGCATAGGTTCCAATTTGTACTTCCACATCTGAGAAAACTTCAGGGTCGGTTGCCTCATATAAAGTTCTGACAGAAACCCAGATGTAGCCAGTCGCACAGGCGCAGAGCGAATATTTGGAGCCAGTTGAAAGGTTTTCTTTCTGAAAGAAAGCCTTCGACCCGTAGGCTTTGATGTCCGCAAAGTTGGCTGTCAAATCCATGCCGTATTTTGCTAGAATTTTCTCATCCGTCACGTTGAGATCTGGCATACCGATCCCAGAGTCCGTTCGAGAAGTGATATAGAACATTGGCTGCGTCATCAAGTAAGGCTCAACGAGTCTGACACTTTTGACCCGCTTGATTCGTAGATTGGGGCTGGAGACTATCTCAAGATCAGCAAGATAACATGTCTAGCAGCCATCGGGACTGACATTCTGTAGATACCGCAGCCTCTTGGATAAGATCTGGTAACTGTCCGAAGACTCGCTCATTTTCAGACTTGACATCAATGATGCTTGGAGCCTGACTTCGGCTCGTAACAAAAACTTCGTTTTCTTCATTCATGTTCGCGGTTGCAATGTGGTATGAATCGTCAACAGAATCTCAGAGCTAGAACCTTGGCCTCGATAAAAGAGACTTGGTATGAGGCAATTCGCTGACGTGTTTGGGTCTCGTATTGATTCCTGTCGCTAAATTTAGAAGTTGCGGGGTGTGTTGAATACGAGATTCCAGACTGAGGGGCAGCAGTATCTGAAACGAGATAGAGAGATGGGGTGACACCGGACCGAGCCTTAAACTGTGGTAGGTCTATATGGACATTGTTTGTCTGGCCCCTTCGTATTCTACCTCGTTCTAGATACCAGTGAAGAATCTCATGTCGCACACGTGACGAGGTGATAACCAGACGGGCTCCTCCCGAGGCTATGTCGAGAGAGAGGAATGCATGGTGGAGGCGCTTCAGTGTTCTAATGCATTGAACATGCGATTCGCACAAATTGATCCCTTGTAAATGCTTAGACAGATCATTTGTCTTGAAAGCAAGGCCAACTTTGGCCGAGGCCTTGTTTGGAATAGAGGCAGGAATACCGTGATGGACTCTAGACCTGTGAGTAGAGATGGGGATTGTCAAACACTTGGATGATCCTGGCTTCACATGGAAGAGTCATAAGGAAAAGAAACAAAAATGATCGCTTCAGGGGGTCGCGTCAATCTCGTGAATTCATGCAGAGTTGGAAATTCCATACTTCCCCCCAGAAGCTTGCGGGAATCTTAAAAAAACATCCGAAAAGAAAATTCATCACACTCGAGAGTGAGTCATTCGTGCCGAGAGCTCCATATTCTTTTTCGTCGAAATTGTTGAAGAAGTTGAAAGTTGAAGGAGAGAGAAGCTGAAGCAATACTGTACCCTCGGAGAAACGCGCTCCCAACTGCCGACGCGCCGGGAGATTTTCTCAAGTGATCTTCGAGCTTCAAAATTACCCCTTTCGGTTCCCCTCACCTCACGCCTTCAATTATCGCTCGATTGTCGTTCAATTGCCCTCCAAGATGTCTTCGGAGATTGTCAAGAAGAGAGGGAGACCAAAGAAGGTCGTCCCAGACCCAGTCGAGCCGGAAGCACCTGAAGTCATGAAGAAAACCACCACTCGCGCAAAGTCGACGAAAGCCACCACTTCGAAAGTAACCAAGGTGAAGGCTGCGACTCCCACGAAGGCTTCGCCTTCTAAAACGGCTGCATCGAAAAATGCGAAAGCTCCTCTGCCACCGCAAAATGCTGCAGGAAACCCTCCTCCTGTACCAAGCGCAAAAGTTGAACCACAAGCCCCTACAGCTCCGGTAGAGCAAGCTCCAAAATCACCAGTCACGCCAGAAACGTCCAAGATCTTGAGCCAGGTACGCGAGCTTTCTCAGAAGCCTACACCGGTTGGAGAAGAAGTGGTGAAATCATCCAAACCATCCCCAACAACAATCACCTCTAAATCGAATTCTTCCACCCCGCTAGCGAAAAGCTCTGCCTCGAAGACCTCGAAACCTATTTTAAATGCCCCGAAAGCGAATACACCCTCTCCTACTCCTCCCCCAGCTCCAAAAGCGAGCCCTCCACCTCCCCCCTTGAACCCGAAACCTACACCAAAACCACACGCTGCCCTCACATCTTTGAACTCGGAGATCGTGTCGAATATAACCACACGTGCTGGAGCGAGACCAAACGCAAGTGGTAGTAATTATTTACCTCCAAACTACAAGTCAACTGCAAGCAAAGTTACTAGGGCTATTGTTGCGGCGCCAATTGCTATTGTCACCAGTTACATTTTATACGAGAGGTGTAAGTGCAGAATCCGAATACAGTCAAAGACAGAAATAGAACTGACGTGTGCCTGTTGTAGTGGTTCTTGGGAGAGAACGAAAGTATCTTCTAGGACCCATAGAATCGGGCCCAGAAGTGGAAATTGTGCCACCAACGTCGACGCCTAGCGAATCATCATAGAAGCTAGGGTTGAAGCTGTATTGTGAGTATATAAAAGGAGGGTTTATGATGAGATGATGGTATATTATGATAATGGATGGTGGTTGGGTATGTACAGAAATCTCAACCTTTTGATACCCTGAATGAGGACGGTTGGGACCAATCATGTCTCTATTCATAAGCCTGGAGAAGTCCTTGTCTCCAATCCCAATCATGTGTTCCCGTTACGTTACGTTACTCGGCGTAGGCGAGTTCCAGAAGCTCCTCTCCGGTATCCTTGCCCATGAGATGTGCTTTGGACTATCCGGCCTCTTCATTTCGTCCTCTACACTTGTTCCATCAGGCTTGGGACAGCATTGGAGCGAGACCAAAAGCTTGATCCGTGCCTGCTTTTCATTTTCTAGAGCCGAAAAGTGCTTTCATTCTTGCTCTGGTGAGCCTCCAAGTGGCTCCTTTCTCAGTGGACTGTGGCTTTGTTCAAAAGTTGCGATGGCCTCTTCGGCTCTCAACATCAGCGTTTCCGGGTTTATGCCGTTCCATTCTCTGTCTCTGGCCATTCCCTCCACCCCGCCACTCGACATATATACAAGCCTATTGTTATATCTTGTCCTAGAGCCTGTACAGCTTGAGTTGACTGTTGCCAATCAAGATAACCAGATATGGGCAGAGATGCATGAGCCCTAGATTTGATGTTCTATGTTGAAGTTCGACCGACGACTAGATCGGCCAAGTCAACAACAAGAGACGTATACAGTCGCTGTCCAGAGGCAAATCCTTGTCCGAGCTTTCGGGGACAAACCACCCGAACGCGATCCCGAACCGGTTGTTGATGGAGGAAATAGCAAACCAGACTCCATCTCTAAGTCGACGAGACACTGAGGGACTTATCTACTTCAAATTCGGAATACTCCATGAGTCTTTGGAGATGCGCACCTTCGATTTATCTTATCTGCGCCTTGAAAACAAGTTATTGCGTATGTATGCGGATCCCACTTTGACAGAAATGCGCCTAAAAAGCCTGAAGTCACCTGGAAGCTGGCACCAAAGCTTGGCACGGTAGATTCTCCGGTCTCGTTTCAGGTTACTGCTTCCTTGCTACTGCCTTGAATAGTGATGTGCTTGGTTTGATAGTGATCAGCGTTGCAGAGGTCATCTGTCCGGCGGTTTCGGTCCTTGACCTAAAGGGTGCGTCAACTTGTTGGTTGCTGGTAGGTCTAATGCAAACAGAGCAGGAGCCTCGTATTAGTGCGGGGACCCCATACTTTCTGATAGGGCCCTACAACATCCCACCTTGCGACTCACAGCATATATACCGCTCAGGACTTGCAACTTTCTCAAATATTTGTCTTGTCCTCCACCGAAGGTGCAAAGAAGGCCGAATGACCTTTCGACCTGACTCGAAATCGTTCGTGACTCAAGCCACGGAAATACGTCTGTTCTTTCGACACTGACTCAAAGTGCAAAGGCATTTTCAATACTACAGCTTCCCTTTGCAATTCTGTCAAACGACTCGATCACTGGGTGTATGACAACACCTGCCACGTGTCCGCATCGAGATCACTTTGAGTTTTCCTCCCGCAGCGAAGCCAACCCTTCTGCATCACTGTGTCGCCTTTTGATGCTTTACATTCTGACTGTTACAAACCGTATTACCTCATGGAAGCTTCATTCCAAGGTATGTCTCACCCGTGGCACGGAACAACATGACGCTAATCGGCGCACACCAGGTCTGGCCTGCTCCTATCATCGCATCAACCATCAAAGATTTGAGGGACCACCGGGAGTCTTTTTAGACTACGACTCCGCTTTGTCATCGTGCAATCGCCCCGCCACAAGATATCATGGGGCTCATGAAATCTGGGGTAAGTCTGCTAGATGCGATGAGTCGGGCTACCTGTGCTATGCTAACTGGAACGTAGTAAGTTCTGGCGGACCACGGTATTAAGGTTTTAACATCGTGGACCTCATGGCAGACACTTACACCGCTAATGCTCTAATGTCCATTCTGCGATGCACCCTGACTTTCCTTTTGCATACATGCGGTCTTGACGGCACCAATGATGGTAGAGTTTGTACTACCGAGCGCGCAGTATAGGTGCATGCCTGAAAGCAACAAAGCAACAGGAAACGGTGATGAAAATTTCTGCTTCCTCACAGTGGACCTGCAGAAAACTGGCGAGGTGGAAATTCGCAACTCTGGTCCAAGCACATACCGGATTCAGAATTGCCTCGTGAGCTTCCAAAGGTAGGGTCGCTTTGAAGTAGTCTCATCCTTCCAAAGGCGCTAAAGGGCCGATACGCAGACTGCATCTTCAGGGGTTCAGGGGCGCCATGGCCGTTGAAGCGGAAATTACGATCAACAAACGCGCCGAAGGCATCGTGCGAGTCAAGCCCCAGGATTTGAGAATCTGGGGAAGAGCTCTTGGCTAACGACATCGTGTTCCCAACTACCAGACATGAATTTTCCTCCAGCGTGGTTCTCTTACCGATCCATTTATCTGGCGGTGAGTCTCGGTATTGCTCGGCAGCTATCATATGAGCAGCATGAATGACTAGCATGCGGCTCTCAGGGGTATTCTCTGCTCCCATTTGCTTGCAGTTACATTTTCGTCGGCCCTGCTTTAATTGACGGCGCCTCGGTGTCACCCATGGTTCGCTCGTTTGCCCTGGACTCGCCTAGTGTGGGGAAAATGAGGGGTTCAGCAAGGGTGCCCGATCCTTGCAACTTCACCCCATGATGCTCTATCCTCAACAGGACTCTCCTGGCTCAGAGAATATGACCAAGTTTTCGACGCTTAACCACGCCAACTTATGGGGTCGGTCAGCAGAAGTTATTGCTGACGAGTACTTTACTTATGTGCAAATTCAAATCCTACATAGAATTGCATTCACGAGGTCTAAACGCCGCCAATCACGTTGGTCAGATACGAGCGACTAAGAAATACCCGATACCCCGCCACACCCGTATCGGCTTGCATGTCCCTTCGTGTACCGCGACACGAATGTTAAGCTTAATGCGCCTGTTTACGCCAAACTCGACGCCAAATCTGCCCTGGCCAAGATGGTGGCCCATATTTACAAACGGTCCGTGGCACTCGGCGGGAAATATTCCGATCCGCCAGCGCACCTTCCTCACACGACCCCCTTCCACCTGCGCGACGCGCCTCCTCCATACAGCGCGCGCGAGATCTTTTCCTGAGCAAAACTCTGTCAGACGAGGCACGTTAAAAACGCCACGTCGGTACATAATCACAAGTCTTATCCCTGAATCTTGTTCGGGAAGGCGATGGACCTCATTTCCACCGCCTGATGGATAGGGGGTAGGTGCACTGATGTCGTGCAGGTGCAATACGACTTTTAAACTGGGGGCAAAGCTAATCCTGGCTTCGTCATCTGACCGGGGAGGTCTGTTGGTTAGTCCAGGCGCGAATAAGTCAAAAGGACATAAAGGAGGCAATGACCTCTCCGTCTGAAGATGGCGTCTCTCTTCCACTCTCTTGTCAGGCGCACAACGCTCACCATTCCTATCCTTCAGCATGTTATAGGGCTCACCTAAAGTAAGTTTCATGGATTCACATTTCATCTAATTCAGAATGAAAAAATATGACCCTTGTGTGCACTTTCCGGCTAACCGCTGGATAGCAATTACCATTATGCTTTTCCTCACCTTTATCGTCACCCTTGTGGCCATCCTCTCCAACCAATCTGTGGTAGCTGCAGCTGGATGTTGGAGGGATACCACTTGTACAGGCCCTTCTAGTGCAGCGTTCCCCGGAGACTGGGACAAATACAATTATTCTCCAAACAGCAGGACAATAGGGCCTGCCCAGATTCTTTCTTCAAGCAATAGTTATATCTCCAACTACCCCGGGGCGGCCACCCTCAAGGGCAATGGCTCGCTTTTGGTTTTCGATTTCGGGAAGGAAGTTGCTGGTATCGTGACCGTCACGTATGCGGCGAGAGGATCGGGTCAAATTGGGTTGGCCTTCACCGAAGCCAAGAATTGGACCGGTGAAATCTCTGATAGCTCGAATGGGTCTCTCAACTTTGTTGGTGAGGGAGCACTCTTTGGAAATGTCAGTACAACTCAGGAAGCCAACTACACGATGCCTATCGACAAGATTCGCGGCGGGTTCCGGTATCTTTCTGTTTTCGCAGTATCAAACAATGCGGCTGGTGACATCACCATTGATATTCAGGATATTAGTTTGGAGATTGGATATCAGCCTGCTTGGTCGAACTTGAGAGCCTATCAAGGATACTTCTCGTGTAGCGATGAACAGCTGAATAAGATCTGGTATTCTGGTGCTTACACTCTTCAAACAAACGCCATTCCACCGGCGACTGGGCGTGTCCTCCTCGGCACTGGATGGGAAAATAACTACGATCTGAATATTGGAACTACAGACCCGACCATCTACGTGGATGGCAGCAAACGCGATCGGACTGTTTGGGCAGGGGATCTGACCATTGCTCTTCCCAGTATATTGATCAGCACTGGTGATATAGATGGAGCCAGGAACACGATCCAGGTCTTGTACAATGACCAGGTGAGTATCCACGTGACTTATTACAATTCCATCCTTTCTAACATCCTGTAGAACTCTAATGGTAATCTGCCCTTTGCCGGACCTGGTCTCAACATCTACAACTCCGACACGTACCATATGGCTACAATGATCGGAACGCATGATTATTTCCTGTTCACGAACGATAAGACGTTCCTAAATGGGATTTACGACAAGTACAAATTTGCCATGAAGTTCATCACAGACAAGATCGATAGCTCTGGCCTGCTTTCCGTGACAGGAACTGAAGACTGGGGTCGCTTGAGCCAAGGAGGTCGCAACACCGAAGCCAACATGTTGATGTACAGGACTCTCGTTACTGGTGCCGCGCTTGCTACTTGGGTTGGAGATTCGACCTCAAATGCAACCTGGTCGTCAATGGCAGCAAAACTCAAGTCGGCTGTTAACGACTTGAACTGGGATGCTTCGGCTGGGTATGGCACTCCTACTATATGTCTTCAGTTATGCTAATAAAATTCAGCGCATTCAAGGACAGTGATACGGATGGCAGCATACACCCCGAAGACGGTAATAGTCTGTCACTCTTGTACGACGTCGCGGACTCCTCCAAAGCCCAAAGCATCAGCAAGCAACTGACCAGCAATTGGAACTCCATCGGTGCCGTTTGCCCTGAGCTTCCCAACAATATCGTTGCCTACACTCAATCCTTCGAAATTAAAGCTCACATGGCAGCACGACAAGCTACTCGTGGCCTCGATCTAATACGCCGTTCCTGGGGCTGGTATCTCAACAACCCATACGGCACAGAGAGTACAACGATCGAAGGTTATCTTGCTGACGGAACATTTGGCTACCGTGCAACTACTGGCTACGGAGGAGACTACGCCTACACATCGCACGCACACGGTTGGGGTACCGGGCCTACAGATGCACTGACGAGTTACATTCTTGGTCTAACGCTCACGCAACCCGGAGGAAGCTCATGGCAGCTTGCGCCCCAATTTGGTGATCTGACGCACGCAGAAGGGGGCTTCACCACACCATTAGGCAAGTTCTCGGCGAGCTGGAGTCTCGTTCAAGGAGGCTACACGCTCTCATGGGGAGCACCTGGCGGGACGTCGGGTACGGTCATTTTGCCAGCTGCAAACAACAATCAGCCAAGCGTAGAGGTCGATGGTCAGAACAAAGCGTTCTCATCGAATGATTATAACGCGACGGCAGGGACGTTGACGATACAGGGAGATGGCGGGACGCATAGCATTAAGGTTGTTTATTAGCGTGCTTTTGGATGCATTGGGAGCGTGTGCCTTTTAGTTTCGATTCGCTGTATATACTTACACCCAATTATCCTTTTACTGAAATTCCCGGTGTGCGTGGTTTGGTGAAGATGACGTATTTTTCTTGTTGTTTGGTTGAGTGGCAGGGCCCGCGAAAAGTTTCGAGGCGAGTTTCAGAGACTCGGGGTTCATGATGATGGACCCTGAAGACAAACTTGTGGCAAATTTCGAGTTAAGGACATAAGCCTCCTCGTTCAATTATTCAATCAGGCAACAGCCCAAGTCTTGACATAAATACTTTATAGGGAACATCAGGGATCATTGATCCGTTAGGCAAGTCCTAACTGATATATGGACAGGGGGGAAGTAAGCAAGCTCATATGCGGGCACCAATCATCTTCGTATCACGTCAGATCTCTCGCTTCCGATCTCTCGGTGCATGAGCTCCCACACTCGACCAGAACCTTTGAGTGCCAAGTCCATACAGCGCTGATGAATAAGTGTTCACTTAAACTATTCGGCCACCAGGGCTAAGTACACACAATAAAATGTCTTCAACTACCTCGAGTCCCCTGTTCAATGGACTCCAATCAATGAAAACTATCGAATGGGCAAATCTTGTCACCATCGACCTCCAGGAGTTTGATTCTTCTGGTGGAAAACAAAACCTGGCAAATCAAATCAAGGACTCAGTTCGCACGTCCGGATTTTTCTCCGTCAAGAATTTCGGCATATCGAAAGAAAGTATCCGGCAACAGATCGACCTTGCACAGGCTATTTTTGACCTTCCTTTGGAAGAGAAGTTGCCTTATCATGATGCGGCAGCTTGGGCTCGAGGAGATCGAGTTGGGTATAGACCGATAGGGTCACAGCTGAGGAAGTAATAAGCGTCCACTAGGTCTGTGTTGTAAGACGCTTTCGTTGATATGGTTCAGGATCCAGTTTCAGGGGCGACATAGGGACAATGTCCAAGTCTGGAATATTGAGAGGATGGACGGTACCCACGATCGACCCCACCCTCAACCATTGCAGGATGCTATCAAGGACACTGAAAACTTTCAAAAGGTAAGACAACCTCCACTGTTTGAAAAGAATAGCGGCTTAATTCGAGATAGGAAGTAAACGAAAAGGTAGTGCAGAGGGTACTCCGTCTCCTTGCCGTCATTCTCGAGCTACCCGACGAAGACCACGTAGCCAAGAGCTATGACTTTGCCAACAAAGGAGAAGATTTACTTCGCTATCTGAAGTACGATGCTATTCCAATCGAAGACAGCGAGGCCAATGACGGCATTTATGCTGCGCAGCATACCGACCTTGGGACACTGACTCTCAATTTTTGTCAGCCTGTAGCTGGACTGCAATTCCTGGATGGGGATGGTGAGTGGAAATGGGTGAAGTCTTGGGAAGATGAGATTGTGGTTAATATTGGGGATGCAATGAGTGCTCTCACAGGAGGGTATTTCAAGAGTGGTTTGCATAGAGTGCACGCTCCTCCGAAAGAACAGATTCATCTTGATCGATACTCGGTGTTGTGGTTTGCAAGGTATGTTCCACTGCCGTCATTGGGGGGTGAAACAAGACTGGAAGGAGATATTCCTAGGCCTATTATGATGAACCCTCTTAAGAATAGCCCAGTTCTCCAGGATGCGAAGGTTGGAACCTGGGAGGGGATCGATCAATGGTTGAATGGGACAGAGTGGAATAAAGTTTGGACGGCTCACTTGAAGAAGCAGGACGCGATTGAGGCAGAGAAGAAGGCGAAAGAACTTGAGTGTCGCTGAGACCTGTTGGTCCAGAATCGACACTTTCAAATTTTCCGTGGGAGAAAACGAATGGTGATATGCTTGAGGCTGAAGTAGAATTTACATCAAAACTATATCTTCTACAGGCAAATCAGTTAAATGAACCGGCAGGTCGTTCCCACCGTCCTCCTTTCGGTCGAAAGGCTCCTTCGTCGTCCCCATCTCCCCGGTTTTTTGGAATGTCTTGGAGAACAGTGTTTCATATCCTTCAATAAAAACACTGCCCCCGAACGTTCGGAGGACGACAGGTGCAAGACAGCCAAGGATATCCCAGTATCTCATCTCCTACTTGCATTCCATCAACACCAACGCCGGAAGGGGGAATTTTGAGCTTATCGACCAGATAAAAAAAGAATGTCCATTTGGTGATTGAAAGCCAGGGAATGCCCAGAAATTACTTATGGGCGAACTTCTTAATGCCAATGTTTTAACCCTTCTTGTTTCTCACCGTAATACCAAGGAGTGGGATAGTTCTAACAGAGGTAATCATTTAATTCGTGATGAATATTGTACAGTCTGCAGGGTGCGGGGTGCAGGGTAAATATCCAATATTCGTGAATATTTTGCAATTTAATTGCCCTCCACCCAGATAGAATATTATAATGTGCTAAATTAATGAAATATTAGAAGAAACTGCCAAACATATAACTGAAAAATATAATGATTCAAAGCAATTCTTCTCAAAATGAATTTTGCAAGTCCTTTCTCGCATAAAAATAATGCTATAATGATCCATTCATTGTCATTTCCTGTTGTTCTACTGTAAAAGAGACATGATCGTTGTGACAACGGGAACAATCCCGACCAACGCTGCGTGTAGCTTCCCCAAGGGTCCTGTGCAACTTGTCGCTCCCCATGGATCGTCGATGGTCCTGCCTAAGAGAATATATGAGATTCCAACGCAAAGTGCGTGAAACAAGATAACAGCGGTGGTCATCATAAGCGGGAGTATTCCACCAGGACCAACGACATCCCATACCCATTGATGTAACTTGAACCTGACGTACACCAACACAAAAAGGATCAGTAGAAAAAGCGAGACCACAACACACGCTATTTGACCTCCCACACTACCGTCAGCGTATATGAAAAACGTATACCCTGCGTAAAAGAAGAAGGAAAAAACAAGGGTGGCGAGAAAAGCTAGAATATTGATGATGTACATAATCAATTGGAGCCAAAAGTATTTCTCCAAAAAAGCTTCAGTCATAAGATTAAGACTCTGTATGGCGAGGGTTATGATGTCTATAATGCGAGGAATAGCCAAGAAATTGAAAGCAAAGGAATTGTGGGGGTAGGTCACTTTATCACCGTCAACCACGTATGATCCGCCAGCAATTTGGACCTCTTTTGAGCAGTTTCGGTATGCCTCTGACGCTCTTACAACTGATATAAGAAAGAAGAATACGCGAGCCAAGTGCGAATAGACCCTCCAAAGGCTAGGCTCGCGAGTTCTGAAAGAATCGGCTAATATTTGAGCCAGGACGACGCAGGATACGAGCCAATTCATGTATCCGTAGAAGCCGATTGGCTTGGACGTGCGGATGCAATAGACAGGTTCGGTATAGTTGAGGTAGAGGTCGGTGTAGTTCGGTGTTCGCAGTCCGTGCCAGTCTTGCTTGGGGAAAGGAATCCCCTCGTAGGGGATGTTCGTTTCTGGTTGTCGTAACTCGACTGTGGCAAAGTGAGTTGGCATCGGCAGTGCTTGGATTACTTCGAGGTTGGTGTCTTTGTGCCCAAGAGCTAATTGCAACGTGTCATTAAGCTTGCTATTCCACCGAAGCTCAACAACTCGACATGTTGAGAATGATGCTGCCGTCATGATCAAAAGTAGCGGATACAACATGACTGCGTTTGGTTCAAGGCAAGATTTGGTAACGGGATATGGGATCCAGATTAAAACAACTCCAATGAAAAAGAGGAATATTACTTGAAGTCCTCATGTTGTATTTGTACTCGGATATTTGGCCAAAAGGGGCGCAGGCGACTATCTCGACAGCCCTCCAGAATTTTCTTGTCACCCCATCAGAATCAGTTTCGCGTGGAGCTGATGAAAAACGCATCACAAGAAAACAGATCTAACAGTTTGTTAGCAGAGCCACACACCATGAAATTTGAACGTTTCAGCCACAGTCTGAAATGTGGACCAGTATATAGGTCTTCTACTCAGTGACAAGGTGACGAGGCGTTGTAACATAACTACTCGTTATTGGAGCTTCCTCAATCGAATGGTCTGAGAGATGGCGTGACCCTTGATCACGCCAGCATCATTTTGATCCATTCCTCAATGAAAATCTTGTGGCTTCTTTGCTTGCTTTTTTTTCAGAACTCATCGTCTTGGCATCAGGATATTGTGCAAATCTTCCATCCGCCTGGTGCTCGGAGCCTTGGGGATCGCCCACGCTGGGAGAGCTGAGCTGCACTAACACTTTCAGCTTGCTAAATTCTGCAACATTACGGGAATGATTCAAGAAGATGAAGCTAAAGATGAACCAGATGAAAGCATACTTGAGTTTTATGAATAAGTACGCAGCACGTGGCGGGGCGCAGTTGAGGCCGGGGTTGTCGTTTGGACTTGGCAGTCTCTAGCCTTTAGCATCGCTTCAATTATATTCCTTTTGTGAACTGGTCATTAGATGTTAACTGTAATATCCCACTACGTTTCTGCCATAATAGTTCTTCATCATTGAACGGAAGGTCGTCTCAGAACTCCGACGAACTGCTTGGTGGCAAATCGGCGGCCTCCGTCCCCCACCTGCTCTCATTCTTCCCGAGAGTCAGTTCCAAAACACCGCCCTCTAACCAGAAATTATGATTAATCCAATTCTTAGTATAAATCTCCCCATTCAATGTGGCGCTTTGAATGTAAATGTTTTCGTAATTGATGTCGAAATTGATATTTCGCACTGTAGCCTTCTTCCCCGTCTGCCCACTCACAATACTAACTTCCGGAAAATAAGGTGGAGTAATCAGGTACACATCTTGTCCGGACACCGGCCAAAGCCCCATCATTGAAAGTGTAGTGAAAGAGCCCATTGCTCCAGAGTCATCATTCCCTGCGATTCCAGTAGTGGTGTCGTTAAATTGTGATGGAATATAAAAGTGCGAGAATTTGGCCGACAATCCAGGTCGACCGGCGTAGTGGAACTGGAAGACTGGCAAGAACGCTTGCTCATCGCCAATGTAGAGGAGGCCGGAGGTGTGTAGATAGGAAAGCCGGTCATTGAACTTCTCGGGCCCGCCTAGGGTAGTAACCAAGGTCGCCATGTCTTGTGGTACGAAAAAGGTGTACATCCACGAGCTGCCTTCGTAAGTCTCATGGCCGGCTGGATTTAAGTAACAAGAAGTAAAATTGTAGAGTGGAGAGCAGAGTGAAGGATCTTGGAAACCCCAGGTTCCATTCAAATACTTCGGTTGAAGAAATCCGGTATAGCCGGTGTCAACTGTTTCTCCAATGTGACCTGTAGTGTTGGCCACGGAAGAATTTTGGTCGGATCTATACATATTCTTCCAGTTGTCAGATCGTTCAAGGTATTTCTCGGCGTCGCCAGTGTGACCA
>Ga0247778_1000340_pt1 | contig 71323 bp, 76 predicted proteins | sample UWRJL049202B5_FD_179939 | JGI IMG/M metagenome (GOLD analysis project Ga0247778, IMG submission 179939) | Plant litter microbial communities from Arlington Agricultural Research Station in Wisconsin, United States - UWRJ-L049-202B-5 | ecosystem: Environmental > Terrestrial > Plant litter >... | reverse complement strand
TTCCCACGGCGCCGATCACCCTACATATGTACCACCTGCCTCTCCCTCTCCTCACGGCCATTCTCCACGACCCGCCCCCTCAAAACAACAAACCCACCTTTGCCCCCTCCCTCAGCCTACGCTCTCCTCCCCTCCCGCCGCCTCATCTCGCTGACCGGCCCCGACTCAACACACTACCTCCAAGGCGTCATCACCGCAAACCTCTCTCCCTCTACACCCCGCACCTCGGGATTTTACGCAGCATTTCTGAATGCGCAGGGACGGTTGTTGAATGATGTCTTTATCTATCCTTATAAAGAGGGAGAGAAAGAGGGATGGCTGATTGAAGTTGATGCTAAAGAGGCGGAACGGCTGGCTAGGCATGTTAAGCGTTATAAATTGAGGGCGAAGTTTGAGGTGAGGTTATTGGGGGAGGAGAAGGGTGTGTGGAGTGCTTGGGATGGGAATGCGGGAGGGGGATGGACTGCACATTCGCTTTCGGGGACGAAAGGGAATGGAGAGGGGGAGATTGGGTGTGAAGATAAACGTGCGCCTGGGATGGGGAGACGACTGATATTGCCTGGAGGGAAGAAACCAGAGGTTGATGGGGAGGAAGTAGACGAGGGTATCTATAGGGTGCGGAGATATTTGAGGGGTGTACCGGAGGGACAGGATGAGCTGCTGAGGGAGAGTGCGTTGCCTCAAGAAAGTAACGTTGATTTTATGGGGGGGATTGACTATAGGAAGGGTTGTTATGTTGGACAGGAGTTGACGATTAGGACGCATCATACTGGGGTGGTCAGGAAGAGGGTTCTGCCGGTTATGTTTTATGGGAAGGATGAGAGTATGCCGACGGCTTTGGATTATAATCCGATGAAAGATTATGGGATTGAGGGTATTCCGGTGGAGACGAGCATTGGAAAGTTTGAGAAGAGGGGTAGGAGTGCGGGGAAATTCTTGACTGGAGTGGGAAATCTTGGGTTGGGATTGTGTCGATTGGAAACCATGACAGATGTTCAGGTACAAGGCGAAGCTGGGGGTTTTAAGGAAGGGGATGAGTTCAAGTTGGAATGGGAGGTTGAGGGCTCTGGGCCTGAGATGGTGAAAGTCAAGGCTTTCGTTCCATCATGGCACCTCACAAAACCGTGAGAGTTGTATATTATGAGCATCACATGTACATCAACCATGTAATAAGAAATGATAATAGCACATGAGTGCATCTTCACTCTGAATATTGGTATAGTATACAAGTGTCAAGTCCCCAACGCCGCGCTAAAATCAATGGTATCATGAGAGCCTCGAATGATTACGTCGCTGTCTCTGCCTCCTGTTGCCGTATTTCTGCCTCCAGTCTCTCCTTCTCAGCAGCCTTGAGTCTCGCCATAGTAGCCGCAAAGTCGTTCTTTTTCGGTGTATTGGGGGAGAAAGAGAATTTGGGAGACGCTGAAGACTTTTCGTCAGCTTTCAATCCTTTGAAGAGGTCAGGACGTTTGATGGGTGTAGCTGTATCTCGCTCTGCCAGCTTTGGCCCAGACGCTGATCCTACAGATGGAGAGTCTGCGGGGACAAAGATGCCGCTCTTCCTAGCTTTCTTCTCTGCTTTCCGCTGTGCCTTGGCCTGTTCCTTTGCTCTAATTATTCGTTCCAGTCTCTCGACCTCGTCTTCCTCTGGTTGCTCTTCCCCAGCAGGAGATGTTTTGGGAGCCTCCTTCTTTGGACTTGGCGGAGCCGGTGAAGAGGCAACGTCGACTCTAATGTTCTCAGACATCATCGATGCCCTCGCTGCTCTCCGTTTCCTGCCTTCTTCAGCTAGTTTTCGGAGTTCCTGACTCTGCACATCATCTTCTCTCGGCCTCTTGATTCCCGCAGGTACGCCCCCTCTTTCCCGGGCCTCAAGGTCCTCCTTCATCTGCCTCCTCTTGCCCTCGAATAACTCATTTGCCCGTTGTCTCTGGATCTTGGCCTGACGATGATTGTCGTACTTGGCCTTCATCTCTGAATCGCCGAGTACCTCATTTGCTGCCTGGAACAACTCATATTTGTCTGGATCGAAATCCTTGCCAACTTTGTCCGGGTGGTATTTGAGCGCCGTCTTTCGGTATGCTCGTCGCAGTTCGGATTCAGAGCATTGCTCGAACGTAATACCCAGAAGCTCGTAGAAGTCCACATCGCTGGTGACCCATTTCAGCAGATCGTTGTTAGCCATGATGAGTGAATTTGCTTGAGAGCATATAGCTGCGCGCCTGTTTAGGTAGCGGATCTTGACGTTGTGTGGTCAAGATAGAGTGGAAGAGGGCGCAATCAAAAATGTTCATGCGGGCAGGCTTTTGACCAACCAGAACCAGACTAGCCCGATACTGTAAGCCAAGCGGGGCGTGAGTCAACGTCCTCACTCTCACTCTAATTTCACTTCAAATTTTTTATACCGATTTACATATCCCGACGATATATCTGTTGAATTGATTGACAATGAAGCTCCCATGTTGTACTAACCCTGACACGTCCCCTCTGAGACTCTCGGTTTTCGACACCTCAATATATGAGGACTCGGTAGGCCTTCCTTATTATACTGTACAATCAAACAAACGATTATGATTATGATCATCAATCTGCTTTACAATAATTATCAGACCTCCTTCTAATTATATCTTAATCTCAAGCAGATGAAGACAATGTCCAAAGTAAAGGTCTAGAGATCTATCTCAACGTGGTTAATATCACTTCGAGGTGTCTCATCTCGTCAATAGTCATAAAAAAGTTTGATACAATTATTTCTTCCATATGAGCTCACCGAACACTAAAGTCCGTATTATTCTGTCAAATATTGTACTCTGCTTCTTCAGATTTCCTGCTAATGTGAGGATGCTCCAACTTTGGGATTGGAGGTGAAAGAAAACAGCCCAAGATCACTAGGAATTACCTCAAACCCGTTTCTGAGTTAGTATGTTTTTGATTGATCTCAAGTCTGGTTTTGAAATTTCCCTTTCTCACGAACTTAATTACGAAGAGAAGCGATCTTGTGTTATATTATCCATCTACCAGCACTGCCATACCCGCATCTTCCAATACGAAGCCTGACTCTGGACATTTCAAATTCCCATGAATCGCGTCAGTTTACGAGGGACTCGATTTTGTAATATATACTTCTGAGAATAGTAGCGATATTCCAAGCTTTTAAACAACCTCCTACTCTGCTGTAACCTGATTCACCGTCGAGATGTTTTCCATCCTCCCCGCTTCCTAGCTTACAGTCCAAAAACAAATTGCAAAAATAAAAGGAATTACTCAAATAGTTCGCTAGTGGCTGTCCATTATTTGGAGGAGAAAAATACCAAAAAAGACTGCTTGTACGCTGTTCAGGGAGGTCTTTGAAATTCATCATTTATAGTACTCGGGGAGGGCTTACGACACATTGTCTGCGCGGCCTTTGAATGTTGTTAGTTTTATGCTCTACGGGTTGTCGTCATATTTCTTGGTACAGAGGCAGAAAAACAGCCGTTAGGCGGTTTGTTCTTTATTAAGGACCATTCTGCTTATTCTATTACATATACCTTACTCGGGTTGTCTCCGGAATTGAGGGCATTTTGTTCGCTTACAGCCAGCCAGATTTGGAGGAGCAGTACCCATCGCGACTTCCCTTTTCGATATTCTTGACATCTCCAAATCCACATGTACAGTACTTCCGCACATCCTTCACTTGTCACCATTACAATGCCTTTATATCGACGTTGAAATCAATAATCATCACCCATGGCAGGTCAGAGTAGCTCGTCCGGGACGAGTCTGCCTGCGACAATTCTGACGACACAAGAAGCCCACCGAGTTGTCAAAGACGCGCCAGCGTCCGCACAGAACCAAGCCACTCTTCCAGGCCTGTCAACCCATTTCTCTCAAAGCCAAATCGCTCTTGCCTTAAGCATCCAGAAGTCACGACCCGAGGGTGTCTCTTCGATTGGTAGGTTTCGACGCATTCACGAGAGTCTGGTCGATCTAACATGCAGCACAGAATACTGCCAACAACTTCGAAAGAACATCAGGACTGGCCAAGCGACCAAGGAACCTCGTTACGTAGACAGCACCGATTTCTGGAAGGATCAATACTCCAAGATTCATCTTGAGAATAAAGCGCTGCAAGATAAAGTCCTTCGATTGGAGGAAGAAACACGACTTATCCGAGAAAGTATTGATCGAGGTGCTGATCAGAATGGCGAACCATCTCTCGTTCCAGAGCTGCTGGAGTTTTATGGCCCGGGAAACGTAAACCCTAGAAAGCGACGTGCGCCCGATGAAGTGGAGTGTTGGCTTCAAGATCAACAGAATCATGAGACGAGATTGCCATCATACCTTGATGATAATTCTCTCCGACTGAATGGCTATAGTATGTACTCATTCTTCCTCCATATCGTTCTGGAAGGTGGCATCAGAACCAGGCTTTCAGAGCTCTCCTGCTTTCTTTCTGTTTTCTATCGACAATTTGCTATGCACAATGGTGCACACTATTAACGTTGTGTTGTGACAGTCTTCCGAATTGCTAGGCAGCGTATTGCACTCGAAAAGATTGTTAAGGACTTCAAAGACGAATATCGAGAGGAAGCAACTAAGCTATTCATCAAGGTTCTCAATCTCCTCGAACTTGCGATGACCGAGTGTTGCCTGCCTTTGCGCCAAGTCAAGACAAATGACGAAGATGCCCATCTTCTCAGGATTCTACAACAGCTCATGCACCAGATCACTCTTAGTTTTGCTACTTGTTTCGAGGCCTTAAATCACATATGCCGCAACATTACCGGACGGACGAGAATGCCTGAACTCGTATACGGAATGGTCATGTTCTTCAACAGAGCGCTGAATTTCTTGCAGACGATCGCCATTCTTCAGACAGAGCAAGCAGAGGAATACAACCATCGGAAACTGCGCAACCAAACGGCAAAGTCGGATGAGGGCGAATATGTCGTGAACAAATATCTGGCATGGGCACTCGCGTCACTTCTTTCAAAATTAGGCTGGAAAGTCGGGAAGCCAGGACACAGTGAGATCTTGGAGGGCATACTTTTTTCGGTTCTCGAACACACTGGACGCCTCCTCTCCGAGGCTGTATTCAATGAGCATGTAGCGAAGTCGACAAACTCAGGCAACATTTCACAAGGAAAGACTTCGCCAAACCTGGCAACTGCCAACATCGAGTCTCGATACATTGTACAGATCCTTTATGCGGGGTTTGGGACTCCAGAGAAGAAGGAGTTAGTCGCGAAAGTTCTGGCATATGGAAGGAAGGATCTTGATCTATTAAGGCGTATAACTAGCTTGGCCCCCTCGTCCTCTTTCACTCGAGACTTGGTTACCAAGTCCAAAATACTTATCCAGGGAACTTTGCTTAAATTTACTGTCGGTGGAGACAATCTTCCTTCCTTGAAACTTCCTGCTTCATTGGTGGAAGAAGTCCCTTGCTCGATTGAGGCTGCGAATCATATGGAGGTCGGTAGCCGAGAGTGGTTGGTTGAGAATGTATGGGCTTTTATCGGATGGGATATTGCATTGGGGAAGGATTGACATTCTTTATTGGTGGAAATTTGCTGCTGGAATATACTTGCATTACTCGAAGTTCGTACAAGCTTGGAGTCTTGCGCGGATATGAGGGACCAATTTGCTTGAAGATAGCTGGTATATCGCTAGACCTATGAACAATAATGCAGAATATGTGCTATGAAATGAAGCCAGGGTTTTCATGGCTCTCAATAAGTGGCTGCCAACCTCTGCACCAAGTAGTCTCCTGAGTTAATTCCCTTGTACTTCCTCTCGCCTTTTTCGCCCCCATATGTCCCCTCAATAGCTTCAATCTGCTTATCAAAGTTCGGATTGCAGAAATAGGCACAACTATACCTCGCTGGGTGCACGTCGCCCTCCTCAGGCGCAGGTGGCTCCACAACCCTATGCAACGTACTTTTAATCGTATCGTTACTCCACCTGGCCAGCAAATCCCCCGCATTTATCACAACAGTTCCCGGAATGGGTGTAGCATCCACATACGTCCCATTAGGGCTCTTGACTTGTAATCCACCCCTGTCATCCTGAAATAATAAAGTAATAGAGCCATAGTCTGTGTGTTCCCCCGCCCTCACCTGCAACTTGTTCCTTTGAAACACATCCTTCTTCACCTCAGGATAGTGCAGCAGCCGCAGCGTATTATCACCGGCATCCGTATAGCTGTCAAAATAGCCCTCATCTAGTCCCATACCCACAGCAATAGCTCTCATAACTTCAACATGCAGCCCCTTGCACAAATCATGGAAATGTAGCATAACATCCTTGAACTCCTTTCCTTCCCCTTCATATTCAGGCCAGTTATTAGGCGTACCATCCGCTCCCTCGCGCCCAATTTCAAAACTCTCCTTTAGATCAGGAGCCTGTGCCCGCGAAGCAGCAACATCATTCTTGTCCGTAAGCACGGAGACCTTTTCACGGCCATGCGAGACGTAGCCGCGGTTTGATTCGGGGGTCGTCCAGCCCAGTGCTTCTTTCTCTGGTTGATGGCGGGAGAAGAAGGTCGCGGATGTAGAGAAGGTTTTTGAGACGGTGGAGAGGGGAATGGAGTGGTTGGTTAGGTAGATGAAACCTGCTGTTTGGAACCCGCGGAGGATGGATTGGGCTGTTTCTTGTTTCTGGGTCGGTGTGCCGTTGAGGAATAGGGAGAAATCTACCAGCTTTAAAGTTTTTAGTAGGAGCTTTATAAGGGGGAGAGGAGGATTACTGGGATGAAGAGGTTATCGCTGTTGACGGCGCTGGTGTGTGGTGCCATTGTGAGATTCCGCTGATAGTCCTGCTGAGATTGAAAATTTCGAGGCCTTGGAGAAAATGCCACGCTGTTGTCAACACAGAACTTTCATGCTCCATGTATGAATTTTGAAGAATTTGAATTTAAGCTCCGGATAGAGCCGCTCTCCGCTGGAAAGGAAAGCTGGAAGGCAGGTGTGGAATGTCTTGGCAAGGGTCCCCTATCGGGACCCCGCTGATAAGGAGCGGGGTAAAAAGTAAATAATGAGAATTGTTTTGTTTTGCTAACCTATCATGCTTCACTAGATGAATTGTAGCCTCTTCAAATAATCTTCGTTCTCCTTTCCAACCCTCAATAGCTCAAGCAAGATGGCCGAAACCACGTCTCGCGTGGTGGACATCCACACCCATGTCTATCCGCCCTCCTATATTGCACTCCTCAAATCCCGCTCTACTATTCCCTACATCCGCTCCTTCCCGCCTTCTTCCTCTCTCCGCCTAGTCATTCTTCCCGCTGAGGATACTGAAAGCACTTCCAGAGGCAGGCCGGTGGGTCCAGAGTACTACGATATCAACGAAAAATTAAAGTTCATGGACGCCCACTCCATCGATATTTCGGTCATCTCACTTGCAAACCCTTGGCTAGATTGGGTACCAGCTGATGAGGCGGCAAAGGCGGCAGAAGGAATCAACAACGAAGTAAACGAAGAATGTGGCAAATTTCCTGGGAGGTTATTTGCGTTTGCGACTTTGCCGTTGAGTGGGGGTAAAGATATCATTGTCAAGGAGATTGCGAGGTTGAAAGAGTTGGAGTACATGAGAGGAATCATTTTGGGAACGACAGGCTTAGGAAAGGGGCTAGATGACCTAGAGCTCTTGCCGATATTTCAAGCACTACAAGATGCCAAGTTGCCGATTTTCCTCCACCCGCATTACGGCTTGCCGGGCTCGGTATGGGGAGAAAGAGCGAATGATTATGGCCATGTGCTACCTCTTGCTTTGGGATTCCCATTGGAGACTACTATTGCGGTCACAAGAATGATCTTGTCCGGGGTTTTTGAAAAGGTCCCAGACTTGCAGATGATTCTGGCCCACTCAGGTGGAACACTTCCATTCTTGGCGGGAAGGATAGAGAGTTGTATTGAGCATGATGCTCATCTTAAGGCGGAAGGTAAATTAGGAAGTGGAAGGAAGACTGTATGGGAGGTGTTGAAGAAGAACATATACTTGGATGCGGTTGTGTACAGCGAAGTAGGGTTGAAAGCTGCGATCCAAGCAAGTGGAGAGGACAGGGTCATGTTTGGAACTGATCATCCGTTCTTCCCTCCTTTGGAAGCGGAAGGTGGAAAGTGGGCAAGCGTTGAGACGAACTATACCGCGATTAAAGCTGCACTTGGTGGAGGAAGTCAGGAGGAGAGAGCTGCTCTCGGTGGGAATGCTGTGAGGGTTCTGAATCTAAGCAGTTGATAGACGAGGTATTACTATGCCCTAAGAACCACCAAAGAAAGCGTGCATTCAGTAGACTAATATCCACATGTCTTTTTTCACACCCACATCATAACCTTCATCTCCACACCCGTCAACTTTCCTTGTTTCTGCATGTACGCCAGAGTGCGACGTCCCTTACCGAAAGCCTTTCCTAGCTTTCCTTCTTCCGATACATCTTCCAAATTACCCGGTCGGCCGGCCTGACGCTGATTGCAGACGAAAGTTGCAAGCTGAAGATTCGGGCAACGCTTGTGCAGGACCTCCCACGCACCTGGCCACTGTAACACAGGGGAGTCAGTAATTTCCTGTTCGAGAGGGTTTCGGGAGCGCTATTTCGATTTTGGGAAATATATGGAGTAAATTGGAGTACATGAGATGAAACTGAAAGTGATGGGGGAGCATATGAACAAAAGCCCAGAGTTGCTTACGTGCCATTCCGACATCCTTGAATGTCCCACCTTGTGTAGGAGATCTACAAAGTATTGAACGTCAACCACTACAATCTTGAATGGCATGTAGCTCGGATGTCCAATGATCTTTTCTATCATCTCGCACAATTCACAGCCATAGAGGGTCACACCTGGGTGTTGAATAAATACGGAATCGACCTCGTAATTAGCAACAATTACAGGCTTATAGTACCCAAGACGTTCAACGTAGGCGTTACGTTGGTAGATTTTTAGTATTACCTCTCTCGAGTCCGAACAGACTCTAAGTTGAGGAAGTGGTGCAAGTGGGCGGCCGCCTAATCGAACAGAAATAAGTCGTGGAGGGAGATCCTCAATCGAGTGGCTCCAAATTTTCAACTGGAGCTCTTTCGGTAGCTCAACGAATAAGGTGAATTCTCCTTCAGGTTCGTTGTGAATATTGACTGTCGTATCCCTTTCTGGGGATAATTTTACAGGACTCGAAGTAGCAGGTTTAGTTTGGTTGGCTGGAATGGCGCTAGGCAAGCTCGTGGATGAGTTAGGCCAACCCTATCAGATATTAGTGACTTCGTTGCCCAGATCACTTTTAGGCCATTGTACCCCTTTAACAATCGCAGCCCAATGATTTGCAGCTGTTCGATCGGGTCCCAGCTGTGCTAAAAAATAAAATAAAAGATTAGACTTCATAAATTTGAGATGCTAGGCTAGACATACTGGGTACACCGAAAACATGTCGTGCCGAGGCATCCATGAATGCGTTCGTTTTGTTGTCAGGAGGCGGCTTCAGAATCCGAGGTTGTTGTACAGAATGGATGTTGAGCGATCTATTTCTGATTCCATTGTGTCAGGGCGGGACGGGCCTTCGTGAGTGAATCAGACCTAGTGCTCGCTTAACAATAGGGGGAGATATTCACACCCTGCGAGCCGCAAGAGAATGTGCGATTACAAGGGGAAATATTTCAAAATTTTAAGTTCGTTCGTCACCACTAACGTTCTTCCAGAGTTTTAGTCGGAACGAGTGACTTTAGGAACTCTGGCATGCCTCCAGATAATTGCGCGGAGCTCGAAGGGAAGTTGCGGAAAGGCATCGAAGGTGGTGAGCTTGGGCATGATCCTGTTTGTAGATGTCATGTTTGAAAAGACAGGACCATCAGGGCCTGAAATTGTTGCAGAGCGTAGATTTCAAGCCGTCGATGGTGAACCTTTTCAACAAACAATCGTGACTATCATCAAATAATACGCACTTCTCTCTGTTTACTTGAGAAGAGACTTGCTATATTCATATTCATGGTTATTGACCATCAGCTAGTTTTGGAGCAAACCTATAGATACAACCTCCCAGTACGGAGGTACACAAGGAAAGCCACACTACAGTCAGTACCCTAATCAATCTCCCGCCTAATTAGTGCAACTTTTTTTTGCCTACAGTAGGTTACCGGGAGCCAATACCTCGGTTGCTTCCAACCTGGTCGCTCTTCCCCACTCTGCGCCGACTACATTCGTACTACATTCGTACTACTGCTAATGACTGCTAATGCCACGACCACGGTTCTCATTCTCGAGATACATCTGTAGGTCTCCCTATTTTGTTTTAAGTCGCAGATCAATGGCGACCGAAGCTTCCTGGAAACCCATTGCGCGCCGCAAGCAGGCGGAACGCGAATCTCGAATTCCCAAGCAGTGGCGTCTTGCCTCTCCCCCCTCCTCCAACGACGTCCGATCAATACCGCGAACATCGGGCATTCTGAGCCCCGAAGAACTCGAAATCACTGAATCTCACGATGCGACCAGTCTCACACAAGCTATCAGCTCCGGGAGCCTCACCGCAGAGCAAGTCACAATCGCGTTCTGCAAACGCGCTGCAATCGCCCAGCAAGTTTGCAATTGTTTGACCGAGATATTTTTCAATGATGCTATAGCCAGAGCCAAATACCTCGACCAGGAGTATAAGAAGACGGGGAAGACTGTTGGCCCTCTACATGGCCTGCCGATTTCTTTGAAGGATATGTTCAAAGTAAAAGGATTTGATACTTCTATTGGGATTGCCAGTCTAGCGGAGAACCCATCTACAGAAAACTCGGTTCTGGTAGACATACTGCTGAAACAAGGAGCTGTGTTGTACTGCAAAACCAATATTCCACAGACTCTGATGGCTCTTGATTCAGACAATCACATATTCGGACGGACATTGAACCCGAGGGACAGAAGAGTCACAGCTGGAGGCAGTTCCGGCGGCGAGGGTGCGTTGATTGCTATGAGAGGAAGTCTCCTTGGCGTAGGAACTGACATTGGGGGAAGCATAAGGATTCCAGCCATGTGTAATGGAGTGTATGGCCTGAAACCCAGTGCCAGGCGAGTTCCCAATTTAGGGCTGGTAAGCGGATCGAGGCCAGGAGGTAACGAAGTTGCCCTGAATGCAAGTGCAGGCCCGATTGCTGTGAGTATGAGAGACTGCGAATTGTTATTGAGGACAATCTCAAATTCTCAACCATGGGAGACAGATCCTGGTATTGTCTACGGAACTTGGGAGCAGCAGGGGAGTATGGGAAATAAACCATTGCTAGGTGTTATTCGGACGGATGGCCTGATTACGCCTCTGCCGCCAGTCAGTAAGGTGCTGGATGAAACTGTGCAAACACTCAGGAAGTCGGGTGCTGAAGTCGTTGAAATCGATGCTCCTGCTTTCAAGCGATGCCAGTCTCTGGCCAATAGCTTTTTTGGAGTTGACGGCGGAAACACGATGTTCGACCTTCTGGAGCAGACAGGCGAGCCTCTGACCAACTGGCTGAGCACAAGATTACGTCGGAAAGCTCCTACGCAACTTGATAAACTAATAGGCTTTCATGCGCAGAGGGCAGAGCTCGAAACAGAAATGCTCAAGATTTGGAAAGATCCAAGAACAGGAAGGACAATCGATGCAATCATTTGCCCCGTGGCCCCCCATCCTGTCCCACCTATTGACAAGGTAAGCAACTCTGGATCGTTGTTTATATGCTCCCCAATTATTTTCAATTTCATTTTATATACTCCGATTTACTTTATATATTTCTCAAAAAGGAAATATCACTCCCGAAACCGTCTTGAACAGGAGTTTACTGAATCCCTGTGTTGCAGTGGAATGGCGTCAGCTACACAAGTAGTTTCGTGTTGTTAGATTATCCAGCAGGCGCAATGCCTATCCGCGACTTCAAGGAGGAAGATCTCTGGGGGGAAATGGCTGATAGCAAGCCACTGGGTAGCTGGGATAAGGCAAACAGAGAATTGTGTACGCTTTCTATCTATATCTCAGACTCTCAATATTACGCTGACGTGAAATAGGGGATGAGAAAACGATCGACAGAAAGGTGTACCTTAACACTAAATTGTCCATTCAAGTGGTGGCGCCCAAATTACAGGAGAGGAGATTATATCAGGCCATGGCCATGATTGATGATATCATTCAACAAAGCGCCAATTCTGTAAAGCCAAGATTGTAATTTATTCACTTCAATGAAACAAGATCTTGATCTTGGCCCACTTCCCCCTCCCCCCATAAAGTCTCAGAAGATTGTGGTCAATTTTACTGCCACCCCCATCCCCCCCAAGTCGTTTGCCGTTGGTGTGAGCACAAGACTGATTATCTTTGAAAGCTCCTCACGATCTCATGAGCTGTTTCTATAGTCCCCACGTATTTTGCAGAGTTTGCAATTCCACGATAATGCGCAATTGCTGGTTCAACCCTAATGTTAAACATCCTAAGTCTCTTATCTGAGACCGTCGATCCTATCGCTTCAATAGGCCTGAGCATTTTTCATCCTCCAACCACGTTGTCGAATTAGGCACACGAAATGCGGTTGACTACAATACCACACCCTATCCTGGCTGGGTGCATTGTCCTATCACGGCCCCACACATATCCAGCAACGCAACGGCCCTCAAAGGTGGGGAAGCTTCCATAGGAATAACAGACATCATTCCATTATTCCTGTGGAAGTGTTCCCTCCTCAGGTACTGGATTTTGGCGCATTGTCCAATATGGCTTCCGAGGCAACTCGAGTCTCTCGTTACCAAGAGCACTTGAAGCAACAAGCGAAACAAAAAGAGGAACATTCCGAGAAATTGCGAGAGCAGGCAAGACTCGATAGACAGGAAGAAATTAAGAGCGCTCCGCTGAACGTCGACCCTATCGTGAGTCCGGGAGATGGCAACGATGAGCCATCCCGAAGAGCTGCGACTACCCGCAGGCCTACAATTCAGCCATCAATCCAGCTGCCTCCAAGTGAGCTACCTGGCTCTTATACCGAGAGTCTCGGTTCGGGGTCGCCCTCGAGCTCTCGAGCAAACGCTCCATCCAGTCCACAATGCTCCACAGGCGCAGGTACATTCACGTCGCAATCAGACATTGAGAGATCATCGGCGGACTTTAGCACAAACATGCAAGCTGTTCAACGCGTGCAGGCTGAACTCAACAATGTGAAAATCGAGATCGAACACATCAAATGCCTGCGAGAAGAGAGGGATCTCCAAGTTACCGAATTAAGAGCCCGGTTAGACGATGCGTTAGCTCGTGTGGACGAGACTGAGGGAGAGATAGAAAAACTGCGTTCACAGCTTCGAGATGCCAGAGCGGAGGAGAGAAGACTGAACGACGAGATCGATGTGATGAGAGCCAGAGAGCGTCAGCTTATGGACCAAATACACACTGCCCAGGCGCCGCGTCAGGATGAGCATTCGTCGCAGGCTGCTCCATCAATTCGTTCAGGTAAAGATAGAAACAGGAGATCTAGTCATGATCATAGACGCAAGTCCTCAGCCAAGAAGGAGCTCATTCAAGTCCGGGACGTTGGTGCTGTTTCATGGAGGAATCTTGTGCTCTGAAAGTACCGGTTTTTTGGACTAGTACGGCTGCTGGCGAATTGTATTTTTGTTTGGGAACAGTACATTGTTATATGCACATGTCCTTCTCATGACAATGAGATTTGACGACTCATATTTTCAATATAATATCCGAATATATAACGAGACGGAGAAGCCGCCAGAGCCACGTCTTTGTTCGGGAATCTTTTCCACCAATTTGAAGCAACTCAACTGACTGTCTCGGCTCCCTCGATTTCAGCCAATCTAGCCTTGATCCACGCTCCATACGCTTTGAAAACCTGTCCCTCGCTTTTCCTCTCACAGAACTGCAACAGCGCCCTATATCTTTCTTTCACATCCGCTCCAGTGGCGCACAAAACCTTTGCTAAGTCAATCGGGCACAGATACGGAGGTTGCCTAGCGTCTTCGATTATCGAAGCTGTGCCTTGCATAGAACAAGCATAGTACACGCAATGATCCATCCCAAAGCAATGACCCAGTTCGTGGGCTGTAGTTCTGCAAACACGAGCCAGCCAAAGAGCTGACAATGAGGCGGCCGAAGGATTGCTTCGTGCCAGAGACGGAAGAGAGTTGTGGGCTGCAAGCGCCGCCTGCATCGGAGTCATCCTTTTACCAGCTAATCCGCTCTCCTGTGCATTCTCGCCCTTTTTAATAGCCCCAGTCTCCTCAATATCCACCTCATCGACCCACCATATCATATACCTCTCGCAATGGCTAGCCGGCCACCCATGCTCTCTTTCAATCTCCTGCTTCTGATCTAGCACAGGATTATACCTCGCGCTCGAGATCACCGAAACTCGAGAGCCACCATAAGCTCGTCCACACGCGAAATCATCCTCCTCATCCTCGTAGATATCGTGATCTAACAGCATTACGATCGCATATGCATCCTCGGGCAAGATCTGAATTGCTGCATCCAAGAGATCATTCAAATTCAACTGATGTGAATACTCCCCTTTCGGTCTGGCACGACTCCGGATCCCAATGCAGCCTGATTTAGTTTTTGTGTCGAGCCAGAGAACTTCCGACTCCGATTGTTCCTTTTCGGGTGAGTCAATCATCATGCAGTCAACGTCTTTGGTGAAGATTGGTATGGAAGGCAGTAGTTTTACTGTGAGACCATGATAAAACGCTTTCAGGTAGTCCAAGACGTCTTGAATGTCTACTTTCACCTTCTCGCTCCCTTTCGTCTTCTTGGCGATAGGCTGTGCCCATGTTCGAGCAAAGGCTACATCGGGGGAGAATTCGGGGGGCGCGGCGAGGTAGATTGTTCTCCTTTCAAGTCTCCCCTTATCCCCTGCCCTCTCTGGTGGTATTTTATTTCTGTAGTTCCCATGAAACCAGGAACGGAAACTCTGCGGTGGGTATTTCGGATCCAATGATAGTTCATCATCGGGAAGGACGAGTGGTGCTGGAAACGTTGCATCGTCCACCGTTGACAACTTTTCTTTTGCTTTTGGGTTTATGAATCCAGATGAGGTGGTTGCTGTGACTCGTTGCTGAAGAGTGAGTGGTTTGTAGCCTACTCTTTTTGCATTACTTGAAGGCGAAAAACTGAGGCTTGAATGAGCGCAGCGGCTCGAGGATCTATGAGACATTACAGAGAACGGCAGTCATTCTTCGCTGAATCAAGCGCCTGTCATAAACAGTAGAGAATCCTGGGTTGTAAATGGTATGCAAGATGACCGGTGCAAAAAACTTACGTAGAAATACAAGGTATCATGTGACTCTAGGCAACATTCAGGGTTTCATTACTTCGCAACATGGTTTCCAGCCCTTTTAGAATGAAAATGAGGAGACAGAATAATTTAAAATAACCCAGAGAGTCTGTTACAGAGTCTTCTTTCTCACACCAAGTTTTTTGATTCTCACTGGAGTCGGTCACGTGTTGAGTCAAACCTCTTGGGAGTCTATGAAAGCACTAATTTCGTTCGTTATCATTGATTGATACATTTACTTGCAACTTCTGGTCTTATATTTATACATTTTGCCACTGAAAGCTGACACTGACGCTTTTCGAACTTGTCGAGACTGCTTGCTGAGTCGATCCAGATGGAACTGCAGCCGCGTAGAACGTGGTAGCTCCGTTATAGGACAACAGTCCACCAGCAGCCTGATTGAAATGTATTAGTACTGGCTTTTAAAAAAGCATGGGAAAGCTTACCGAGAAAACCGTTGCAGTAACACCAGAACCGCAAGTGAAAGTTGAGCTAGCGATGCCGCAGTTGCCTTTTGAGGACTTCAAAGTAAAACCGGAGCCTAGGAAGATTAGTTTTTGTCGAAGCCATATGTGATGCCAATACTGACCAGATGCAGTTGCGGTGTAGGTTGCGCATGTGCCGGACGTGTACCACGTCCCGGCTGAAATAAGACATCCTTTCTGGCTTCCACCAGTGATAGCGTTCAAGTAGCCAGAGCCAGAGAATGACCCGGGTGTCCCCGTCGGTGTACCGGTAGGTGAAGTTGTTGTCGACGTAGGAGTTCCTGATCCTGACTTCGGAAGGTATTTCACTCCCGATGCAGCACAATTAGATTTCGAACCATCGGGATCCGTCTTTATGAAGTCACCGGTCTGAACAGAGCCGCGAACATCATACGAATACCAAATTTCGTCCAGCGCTCCCGAAGCACACTGAATTATCACATCGTAGCCGAACGAGGACTTCAGGGCTGCCAGAATTTCGGCCGAAGTGTAAGTTTTCGTGCTCGATGGTGTAATTCCTGCGTTTGCTAGTGCCTTGAAAACTTTTAGTGGCATCCATAAACAAGGAAAGGAATCAAGTACCGTATAACTATCCAATGTCTTGAAAAGATCGACGGTTTTCTGAAAAAAATCGACAACTTCCTGGGTAGCAGTGTAGCCAGTGTAACAACTCGGCTTTAGAGTACTGATGCAAGTACCGTGTTTGCCCCATTCGTGCTCCCAGAAGCTCTCATCATCTCCATTGAGATCGACCCAGTAAGTGTTCATGTACGACAGAAGATCGGTCTTGCCAAACGATTGTAGGATTTGGCTAATGTTCGTATAGGCTCGACTTGCATCGCAATTGGCGTCATACGTGCCATCACAATGGTCTGGCCATAAGCCATGTATGGTCCATGAGTTGGAAGGACCTGTAGTTCTCAGCAACTGAACTGATATGAGACTTTCTATTCACAGTTGACTTACCAGTGCTGGGTGCCGTGTCCCAAAATTGTGTCTGGAGAAGTTGGCCACCAGGGGCATTGAAGCAACAGAGATCAGAGACAGAAGTGGTATTCTGGCAGCTCAATTGGGGATTTGAGCATGTCTTTGGAGTCCCAAGAGCCAGGGCGACTGGTAAGGCTGCAACTGCGCATAGCATGAATTTTGAAAAGGAACTGGCCATTGTTGAAGAAAGACTAAGCAGAAAACACACCTAAACAGAAAGAAAAAAACAGTTCTATACTCATGGGCAGAGGCTCCTTTTGTAGATCCATGGAGGCACTTGCGATATGGAGATAAAGAGACTCGTGCAAGGCTTCGTTGGTGATCAACAGCCGCGGGGACGGCGACCCATTCAAGAAGGCGAATAAATCCGTGCCGGTACTTACAACGCCATCGTCGCCTCTTAGTGGCTCTATGGGAGACAAATTACTCGCAGATCAGGGTTCCTGCTCCGGCTAACAACCACTTAAACTCCCCTGGCCCTGATCGGCCGTCGAATGGCTGGCGCGGATCACTCGACAGCACCACTACGACCCAGGCACAATCACAGGTTCTGACGAGAGCGGCTCCCATTTGCTGCCCACGATGAGCTGCATATATTCCGGAGAGCTAGTTGCATCCCAGGCTCTTCCCAGCCGGGCTTCTGGAAGCCTGAGTGGAAGGACGTTGGCGACCTTCTGCATCGGGAAGCTCTTCTGTGCCGAAGTTGTGGCTCAGTATGACCTTTATCGGAGACGGATTTCGCCGCCCCTGAGGCCGAAGCGAGTGAGATCTTTGCGATTTTGCAATGCTAAGGAAGGTCTCAAATCGTTCTATGTGAGTGAAGATGGAAAGATATGTGGAGAACCAAAATGAAGGAGGTTGGTGTTCTCGGCTGTCTTCAGCCGTGATGCCGTCACGAGCTGGTGAGGCAGCGAAACAACCCATTACAATATTTCCTATAAATATTTCGGACTTTCATAAAAGCAAATTTTAAGTCTTAGGGGAAATCGACCCGTGCAAAAAGTTCCACAAGATGGGGACTAGTACTAGAGATGTAAGCGCAAGTGTTTACCTTACCTGTATTCCTCCTGTGGCGACTTCCATCGTCTCCTGAATCCTGCGGGGTAGCCGATAAATTGCCACTTTTCGACTCAAAATACAGAGCAAAAGACATTAATCGACTCTAGAAGAGATACAAGATGCAGAATCAATTTCTAAATCTCAGTTACTGACGTTAAGTAGTTCAATACAGAGCTACAAACTCTCATCACCGCCAACCATATCCTTCACTATCAAAATGTTGTCGACGCATATGGTCATGTCTCATTTAGACATCCAGACAAGCCAGACGTCTTCATCATGTCCGGCGACAAAGCTCCAGCCTTGGTTTCATTAGCCTCAGACTTGATCGAGTATCGAGTCATTGATGCTTCACCTGTCAATCTGAGTGCAAAGAAAGGATACCAAGAGCGCTTCATCCACAGCGAAATCTATAAACTGTTTCCAGAAGTCAATAGTGTAGTACACAGCCATTCACAAGCTGTGTTGCCATACACAATGAATACGGTTGCAATGCAGCCAGCGTTTCACATCGCTGGTTTTCTTGGTACGACCGACACTTTCTCTCTCCTGACGGGACATTGTTGACGGATTTAGGGACACATGTTCCTAATTATGATATCACAAAGCTCTATAAGCCTGGAGACAACCAAGATATGCTTGTAAACACCTGTCCGTTCGGTTCCGCCCTCGCATCCACGTTCTCTACCCCAGAATCCCCAGATTCTCCCCACAGCGTCGTCGCCATGGCCAACCACGGTTTCACGGCTGTAGGGACGAGTATCAAACAAGCTGTGTATCGCGCAGTTTACACGCATGTAAATGCTGGTGTGCAATCAAACGCCATTCTTATGCGCAGTGCGCAGCAGCAGGTTCAGCCAGGGAGTACAGGAGAGATACGCTATTTGAATACGGAGCAGAGTATGGCCTCCTTGAAGTTGAATGAGGCAAGTCTTGAACGGCCATGGGGGCTGTGGGAGCGTGAGGTTGAGGTTTCTCCTCTGTATGTGAGGAAAGGGCCATCTTAGGCACCGAATATCATCACCTGCCCCGATTTCTGATTTCTCCGGCGAAATTTTGCAAAGCTAGATGTCAGATGAATTCTCTCGTAGAAAGTGCAAAGTCTAATAGTTTTCTAAGGTAATCATGTTCTCTGAAAGACGTAGAGTCCATCATGGGCGAGTAAGTGGACGACAATGTGACCGCTGGAGGTGGCATGAGCTCCTATACGAGTAAGCAGAAGATGGGCTTCCCGACTTTTGACTATTTTATATCATTTGTTGGCCTCCTTAAGTTACTTTTACGGTGGTGACGTATAAACTTTTGGAGGAAGCCAAATTCAGTTTGAATGTATCCGTCCCGTCAGAAAACCTTGGTGTGCACAGTCCACAGCTGACCACTGTTCGGATCAACCAAAAGTTTATCAGAAGAATAATCCCTGTCATCAGCAACGGGCCGCAGTTGAATCCTTCCTTCAGCGTTGGGCACCCAGAAACTATGAGGCATTTCACCTCCAGATCATTGATTCCTTCTTCTACACATGTATTCTCCACTTTGGCGCGCAATCATGATAAAAGGAGAACAAGTTCTTCAAATACTCAGACTTAATGCAAATGAGAGGAAGAAAGCCCCTCGTCCTTTGCGTGCGAGCATCGACAAATGAGTTCGAAGACTGGAGATCGGACCAACTTTAATTGGAGACCTAAAAGCTGGTTTTAACACTAGTTAAAGCTTCTCACGAGCTACTAAAGTTGTCTCCACGATCCAAGAGCTTTCATCGGACGGAAGGCAAGCTTCCGCCATCTTTCCGTTTTCACACACCAAGACCGTCAGCCAAGTGCCGGCAGGATCTTCACAAGGTACATGAAAACTATCGAGACGCCCCAAGCCATCTTGGCGTTCGAGGTTCTCTGGGCATTTCGCGTCCCCACTGTTCAAACATCGCCAAGTGTGCCTGTGCCTTCGCATGAAAGCTTGGCTGTTTTGTTTCGCCAAGAATCTCCCCAAACGCGAAACGCAACAGCAATGTTAGGATGAAGGTTGAAAAAAAGAAGGGATGAAGGAAAAATGACTGAAGTAGGAGGCGAGTGAAGAAAATTGTTCGTTCGAGTGCTTCTATTCATATTCCCTAATATTGCTCTAGAGGTGTTCCCAGAATGTGAAAATGAAAAAAAGACCATGCCCAAAATGCTCCGTGGCCAGCAAAAAACCGTTTAATTTACATCTTATCCCTATCATTTTTTATACAGAAGCTTCAGTAACGTCTCTATTTTTTAAGCCTTTCCAATCTATTTATCGTCCTCAGCCTCATCAGCATCTACCGCTCTCGTCTCCACAAATGTCAGCTCAGCGACCTGTCCCTCGGCCATGTTCAAGTTGACGCCATCGATGCCGGGGCTCGGTGCTCTCTTGGCCACTGGTGCTTCTTCGAGACTTCTTTCCTTGGCTATTCATCTGATTAGAATTGTTTGCAAGGCATCAAAATAGATTACAGGGCACGTACCAGCAGGAGCAGGGCCTCCACGAACAAACATAGTAGTAACCGTAGTCTTCAACTTAGGGCTGACCTCATCTCTCTTCGCAGCGGTTGGCTGTTGAGCAGCAGGTTGAGCGGCTGCAGCTGGCCTAGCACCACCAGCATCTTGTATGATGCCAACTCCGGATCCCTCTGCACCAGTTCCGAGTTGCACCTTTGGACCCGTAGTGAGCGCACCAGTGGCATATTTCAGCGCCGCGTTGAAGCCATCGATGTCTCTCTTCTCCACATTCTCGCTTTCAGCCATCGAGACTACACGGGGAGCAATTTCCTTGCCCATTCCTTGCAGGGAAGCGATCTGGGCAGCTTGCTGTTGGTCGGGTACTACTGGGGCAACTTCTGCTTGTGTTACTGGCTGAGCAGCTGGCTGTTCGTTAGCTGCTTTCGGGGCTGCTGCCGGAGTCGCTGCGTTTGCTGCTGCGCCAGAGACCGCCGCGCCTTCCAAGGCGTTCATAAGGTTCGATACATCTTGCTTGCCGCCGAATGAAATTTCACCATCACCGACTACCAAGGCGGGCGAGTACGCTCCAAGGTTGATGTTGAGAGGAAGGGCCGTGACCGAACTGGCGGCCAAAAAAGACAAGAGTATAAAGACTTGGGAATGCATGGCTGTTCTTGGATTTGCTTGGGAAAAGATGGGTCTTGAAGAGATTATATATTAGAACGGGCAGGGAGAGGCGTCAAGCTTCTGAAAAATGATGATGATAGTGAAAGAAGTGAGCGCAGCTGAGAGGACAAGAGACTTGGATGCATGAGTGACAAGACTCTTATATGGGGCGTGATGGACGAGCACGGAGGACCATGCCCTCTGTACTATTGCACGGTCTGGCCCGCTCAACATCCGCAGCCAATAGGCTCTCGTCTGAATGGCCGAGCAATGGAGTTCAAGCTTGTCGGAGAAATGCCAATGTTTTATCAAACGCCAAGTGACACGATCGACACGCGCAACACCAGAGAGACCAGGGCCAACTTTGAGCCTCAGCTCGGTATCAAGCCTTTGATAGGTGCCTTGGCTAGAGATCTTGGCTGCTGAGCCAAGGTGTCGACGTTGTTTGAGGGAGGCTCTTGGTATTCGCTGATACCTGCCAACTCTTGGCGGAGGATTTTTGGTGTCTGAGATTCGCAAGAGGTCCCAGCGGGGTATCCATATTTTCGCGAAGCGATCGCCATTGAAAGGTCTGGACACTGGACTGAAGAATGATTGCCATATTAAGAATCGCGACCTTGTACATGGGTTGGGCATTTCACCAGCTCTCTAGTAGTTGCGTCGTTTTCAAGGAATCCTCCCAAGGATTGCTCACGCCCCTCCAGAAAGAATAATATTGACGCTACATGTTGTAGGAACTGTCTCCAGATTTCTCCACGATCAAGTTCCGTCTTGGAATCTTGGCCAGTTCTCCGCAAACTTGGTATGAATCCGGTCCAGGTGCTTAATTGTGGGGGTTAGAGCCCTCAAGCGCTCCTCCCCAGTTTGAACACATTTAGTAAACCCGAAGCAAAGCTGCCGCCCAAAAAACGGTACAAAGGACTATTGTAGAAAAAAGGGGGGACTGAACTTTCAGTTTTCGGTAGAAATCACCTTACAAAGGCGATGCGGCGGACACTTGCAAACGGCAACTACTCTGAGATATCAGTCAACTCCCACCTGCAAGCCCTCTAAAATCGATTATTTCAAAATTGATCAATAACTTCACACTTAGGCTTCCTACAATACTCGTGCTTGAGACTAGTACACCTCACGAAACAACCACTGAGCAACACTTTCGTGCATTTCAACCCGCCTCTTATCTCGTCTCTTTTTCACGTCTCCAAAGGACGGGTAAATGTCAAAGCCTAGATATCGAGATCAGTTCGCGCTGATGCAATTTATGGTATGGATATCGTGTCTGTGCCTACCGTGAATCTCGCCAAGAATCTTCTCCCACTTCACACCGTTCTTCTCCCAGGCAACATCCGACGCCTTGGAGGTCTCTCCAGCGTTTGCGAATTTTCTAGCCATAAGCTCCGCGTCTCTGCACAACAAATCATATTCACATCCGATGATGTAGATCTTCGACGGCAGCTTCTCTCTCGGCGCGTAAGTGACACTCAAGAGCGGATCGCTCAAGTCTTGGCCGGGCTTGATATACCCCCAATTGAACATATGGACATTATTTTCAAGTGCATCTGGATCGGCATCTTTCGGTCTGGTGGCCATGTTGACTTCAGTAGGAGTAGTGAAATCGACCACTGGGTAATACGACACAACGCCCTTGATCTTTCCCTGAAGACTCTCATGTTGGCTCACGGCAAGCGCGAGATTGCCACCGGCACTGAAGCCACCGATTGCGACCTTAGTCTTATCAAATGGTAGTGCTTCATCTTCTAGGACCGTGTTGATAAGTTCAACTAAAGCCTTCACGGGAGCTGGGAATCTATGCTGTGGCGCCTTTGGATAGTCTAAGCTAACCACAAGTACCTTGTTGGTGTTGGAGAAGGAAGAGCAGAACTTGTCGTCGCCCGAAGGATGCATGACTGCAAATCCTCCCCCATGTATATTTATATACAGCGGAAGCAGATCTCCACTCTCCCATGATTTCGGCACAAAAACACGATTTCTCAATTTCGGTTGACACGGATACACCTTTGTGGACGACGGCTGAATTGAGGCATCCCGAATTCCTGGCAAGTTGATGATTTTGAGGTAGCTTGTGGCGAGAAACTTGAAGAGCTGAAGCTTGAGAGCGAGCCGAAGGCGCGTGAACGCCGGCAGTGTGTCGGGGTATTTCTTGGGAACGTGAGAGGCCATGACCAGAGAGAGAGTTTAGAGACCGCAAGAGAAGAGCTTGTGAAAGGGGTTGGAGGTTTTAGAAGAAGTGGGCTTGAGCATTCAACAACTTCTATTTGAGAAGATTCATTATCAAGGACGCGTTTCACACCGTGCCTATGAAATCAGCCAAGGCATCTTAAAGGGGAAAGAGCAAAGACTTAGTCGGCCGAAAAAAAAGGCTCACTGTAACTCCCCTTTGATGTTGCGGCCGAGAAATCCGCGAACACGAGAAGCAGGAGAAAGACGCGAATCACCGCTGCCTCATTCCTAGTTCTAAGCCTTGGAAAAGCGGCCGCAAAGGCAAAGGAGAGTTAGCGGTGAGCACAGTACAGTAGTATCATTGAAGAGGGTTGGAACGTGGAAGGTTAGAATAGAACAATTGCAAACTCACGTCGTTGTGGCTTGCTGCCGCCGGTCTGTGATGTGCTTTGCTTTGCTGTGCTGCACAGAAAGATAACCTTACGCCCCAGGCGAGCACGTGACGGGCGCCTTCTTGGCTTCTTGATTACATTTCGACCATGGTATTTGGAGATCTAAAAGTCTCATACTATTATTGGTATTTTCTTGCTTTTTTTTGAGTTGGTAAGTGTTGAAAAGAATATGCTGTATACATATATCGTGTGACATTAGACCCCTGCACCTTTTAATGCTCCCAACACCTTGCCAAATCGCGAAATGCCGACAACTCAAATCGCTATTTAATATGTACAACTAGCAAAAGTACACCATCAATTATCCGCCTTCAGAAGACATAGTATTCAAATCTACACTGCCATGAATGGAGCTATCTCCAGCGAGCGCAATGCTGTTGCCATTGCCGTCAAAGAAGTTGAGCACATCTTGAGGCAAGTATTCGAGCCACGGCATCATGTCGCCTCCTATTGTCGTCATGTCGATTTCCTGACTCTCCAGCATCATATCACCGACTCCCCCAAGACCCAAGTAACTATTTGGACCTGGAAACATGCTCGAGTTATTCTGGACATATCCATATGAGGCAGAGCCTGCATCTGATCGAGGGTTGTTGGGCGAGGGTATATTCTGAGAGGCATCAAAAGAATGATGAGATCCTGGAGTTTGAGCGAAGGGAGAATTCTGCAATCCGAGAAGCATTTCAGCATCGGAAGTTGATGCTTGATCTGATTGGATTTGCGAGAATTTTGGAGCTGGAGGTGCCATGGACTGAGAATGTTGTCGGCGCTGCACTGTGTTGTAAGGAGGAAACCTTGATGTTGACGGATACGTGACAGCGGACGTAGAACCGGCTGCCGACTCGGGTAGGCTTGAACGAATTGGATCATAGATCATGTTTCCTGTACCCGGCTGGATAGGAGCGGGGGGTGGGTGCTGGACTTGGTCCCCGTTCATATTTTGGTACATGAAAGTGAGATTTGAACTGGGTGAGTTAGTCGTTCCGGTCAGTGACCAGCCGATGGCTTGCGAGGGGTCAATTTGCGGTGAACCGGGGGCAATGTCCAGCCTTGGAGAAAGTAAGTCTCCAATACGGCCAGGAGACGGAGCTGCCATTGATAACTTCCTTCTCCAATTCGGAATCATATCTTGCCTTACTTTTGTGCTTTCGTATTCCTGTTCAGTGTATGTTTCCGGGTCCCAAATCCCTTTCGCTTTTTGATCCAGTGCGACTAAAATATACCGGGTGCCTGCCCAATACATTTCGAGTTGTTGCAATGCTTTGTAACAACGTTGGTAGTTTTGGTTGGCAGCGGAGGCAAGCAGGGTGTGCCTTTGTGACTCCCGTGCCTTATTTCCAGTTTTGAACTCCTTGGATTGTGCACTAGCTGAACTCGCTCGTGGGGGACTGACGTCTCGCGACGAAGGCTGTGAAGTATGGGCGGCCGATTCCATTAAAAAGGCGCATGCAGCGATATACATAGGCTGGCTTGTAAATGGGTTACCGATGAAGCTCCGAGGGTCAATCAACTCGGCGAACGCAAGGATATCAGCAATTGTTTTGGCTGATGACATGCTAAGTTCGCGACTGTTGGGAAGTAATTGTTGGATTTGCCCTTCGAAGGAGTGCATGAGCGTAGGCTGGTGGAGTAGCATGATCAGGGTGTGAAACCAAAAATGAACCTGTATCCAGTCAGTACAGTCAATCCGAAAGACACAATAATTTGACTTACAAGGATGAAATTCGTGCCTTCCCCAACCTTGACATAGTGCTGGAAGTTGGCGGCATTGAACGTCAACCTCGAGTCAAGCTTTTGGTAAAACATCGTCAAATCCTTTTCCATTCCAGCAAGGCCCTCGATCTTCTTTGGGGTGACATCTTTCACATCTCTGATATTATTCAACAAGTCTGATACCCGTCCATATAGATGTATTATTTGTATCAGCGCCGGAAAAGGATTTGGCCACCCGGTTTCTTTATTTCTCGTTACCGAGGGAAAGCTGAGCTCGAAATCTTCGTCTCTAAGCGTAACTGGTCGGCCGGTACCCGAAGATATCACTCTATCCAACATGAAAACAGCCCATAGGGTGTCAACTCGCTCCTGCTCTACTCTCCTCATGTCCTGGCTACTGATTGTTGCCGGGGCATCAAGACTTCCACTATCAGAATGTCTCTGAACTTCAGGGTCTTTCTGACCCTGATGCTTGACACCATCGAACTTCTGTAACCCGAGGTCTACGGCCATACGTATAGCGCACCCCAAGTACATCCACAGTGCACTGTCTTGGTTGGAGCCGAACCCTTCATACGCCAGCAGCAGACATGCTTGGACGGCTGCAATTGTGGGGCAAGGAAATGTATCTACCACGGCAGCCTTCGCACGCCTAGCATATACATGTCCGTAGTCTGACTTCGGATATGAAGAATCATGCGATCCAATAAGAAGTGGATGATCCGAGAATCGCGCCGCTAAAGCACAGACAGCATCAACCAAGATTGACTCCGCTGTTCGTTCTTCAACTCTTTGCACAAAAGTCTTCTGACGTAGAAAAGGGTAGTTGGATCCCATGTGAGCGAAAAATGTTTCCACCAAATGGATGATTAGCCTGTTGACTGGCAATGGATCCTCCTGGTCGTATATAGGCATTTCTACTGAAGCTCGAGAATCTGAAGTTTGTGAAGGTGTCCCTCCATGAACAGACCCATTTCCTCCATGGCCTCCTGACCCAGGAGACACTATCTAATGTTAGACTTCGGCAGTAAAGAGTTACCGTAGTGTGTAAACGTACTCGTGACAGCCGAATTGGCACCCGTGCTACGGCGATGCTCTCGGACTGATACAACCATTTGCTTGAACCCTGGGACAATGGCTGTCGGTCCAAAATATCTGAAGTAAGGTACGCGGTGGCTTTCGTTTTCCAAGGAAGGATTACGTTCTGACAGTCTTTTCAGTCCAGCGTTGTCTCTTCTTATCTGACCAACATACCTAACGGACCTTGGCCTTCATCATCATAAATTGCAGATTCTCTATGAATTACCCGATATCCTCCTGTCTCCTTCTTGACCATAGCTGTGTCTCGGCTACCAGAAACTGTATTCGAAGTGCCATCTAGATACGAGCGGGATTGTGGTTCTCTCCGGCGAAGCTCGGGGCTCCCATAAATTGAAATTTGTCGCCCATTTTCCAAATGCGACGTGCTATCATGTCTATCCTCTTCTTGGCCTTGCGCATCGTTGTTAGGATTCCGCGCCGTATATGGCCCATTTTCCGACCCATCGCGATCTCTTTTATTTGGGCTGATTGTCTCCCCGCCCTCCGCATAGCCCAAACACTCATGCCCATTCTCTATGCAGGTAGAGCACAGGGGCTTCCTGCCATCGCATCTCGTTTTCCGTTTTCGACATGTCCGGCATCTATATGGCTCAAGATAAACAATCAGTAAATTGATATCAATAAGTACTATCTATTTAAGAAGAGTATTTCGAGTATCATGGGTCAACGCAGCAGAGATGCGGCAAAGCAAGAGGGGTAATCCGCAGGCCAATATGTGAAAAGTTCCCAGAATAGGTAAATATTCGAAATGCTTGTACATACGCTGCATTGATTCTCCGGCGCTTCGCAGGTGGCTGGCCTTCATTATTGACGAAACGGATTTGCTTCGGCGGAGGAGGCACACTTGTAGGCGTGCCACTGGGCGTTGCGCTCATGCCGTTGTGCATCGTGCGGTGAGCGTGATTTGGGCCTCATCCACTATTGCATGCCCATTTTCGTTGTGTGGGGGATCTGGGCCGTGGCACATTGAGAAGGATGGCAGGTCTTCTGGCCTAGGTCGAAGGTTGGCGTTGGAAATGATGAAGCCTCTTCGATGGAAGTGTATGCTGCGGGGGGGCTTTCCCAATATCTAAGCTTGCGAAGGTTGCAGTGGCGTTGAACTCTTGGTTCTGGATGCTCTCATTTCTGGCGGAGGAGGATGCGGAGCTGCATCTCGGAGGCGATCTCACCTTGTAGTGGGGCTGACCTGGGGAATCGTTTCTTGACAGACCCGCTGAAAATGCGAAGAACTAGCCAGTCCGAGTCCCGTCCGTCCCGTCCTACCTAGATACCGTCCTTTCTAATTAGCTTCCGGTCGATTGGTAACTTGATGCTGGTTTCTATAGATTGAAGAAAGAAGCGTGTCTTTCAAAGGTCGGAGACAATTAATGCTTGCTTCCCCAGGTTTCATGTCAGTGTTCACCTGCAGTCATTGGGATGCCGAACTACCCCCCGAAGCGACTCTCCCTCGGCAGCATGCTCAGACGCTGATGCGCTATCCACCCACGGCCGATGCAGAGCCGTGGACTTGGAGAGCTGGTATTTGCATGAAGTGCGAAAGTCACACGGAATGACTCCGTAAGTTGTAATATACGATTGGCTTCTAGCCGAGTTTCATGACATTATTTTCTCCCGAATCTGCAACTTTAATGAATACCGTCTAAATCGATAAAAGCCGGCGACGAAAGGAAGCACGATGAAAGAGCCTTCCCGCTATATAAGTTTCATGCCTTGTAAATATTCGAGTCACTAAAAAGGTCAGTCATTTGTCATTGTACTCAAGGGAATTTACTCACAATTTTCCAAATCTATCACGGCCTTCGGCATCTTTGTTCACCCAGACGCTCAAACTTGTGCCAGGACAAATGAAGTTACCGAATCCCTCATTGTCAATGGTGACTTCACCCTGCTCCCATCCCAAGACATCGGTCCATACTTCACCTGCATGCATTTCGCCGACATGCATCTTCTTCTCTCCTGGCCCTGCATTAGACATTACAACGGCACAGCCAAACTTTCTATCCCAAGTTCCATATCGAACCCATCCAATGCAAGTTGCATAATCAAAATAATCCTGCTGGACACCATAGGCATATAGCTTTCTGGCCAAAGCAAGACTTGGGAGAGCTCCTCCGCAAGATGGAGGAAAGGGATGCTCTCCCTTGATACCATAGAGGTCGCCATAAAAGAGGCATGGGTAGCCGTCATAACGGAGAAGAATAAGTGCGTAGGCTAGGGGCTTGAAGAACGGCTCAATTGGAGCTTCGAGCGCTTGGTATGGCTGAGTATCATGGTTCATGACGAGAGTCTGAAAGATATTAGCTAGCGGTAAGGGTCAAAGAATTGAGCGACTTACAACGGCGTTTATAGGTTCAACCTTAACCAAAGTGTCATTGAATACTGTCCTCAAGTCTGCATTCTCAGTCTTACTCAACTGACTGAAGTTGTAGACAAGCGGGGCATCGAAGAGGGAGAATTTTCTGCCCATCCGCTCGAGATACCTCGACATATCATCCAAACTATCCTTCCAGAATTCACCGACGAAGAACCAGCCTTCGCCGTGCTTCTCTTCCATCATGGTGATGAATTTGCGAAGGAAATCCTCGCTAAAATGCTTCACAGCATCGAATCTGATCCCTTTCAAGGTAATTTCCTTGCTGATCCATGCTCCCCAGTCAAGAACATCCTTTTCAACTTCAGGGTGACTATAATCAAGATCTGCAAACATCAGATAGTCGTAGTTGCCTTTCTCGCTATCGACGTCTCCAGATTTGGCCCAACCCTTTGAGGGATCTCCGATAATCTTGTAGATGGCAGTCTTGTTGTTGTCGGCATTGTAGTCTGTTCCAGAGAAATGATACCAATGGTATTTCTGGTCAGAGAACTTTTCTCCCCTTCCAGGGAAGTCGAAGCCCAGCCATGCGTCAATCTCATATGGGTCTGAGATGGTTTTAGTCCGGTCGTCGCTATCAACTTCCTGCGCTTGACATTTCTCTTTATGATCAGCAGCAGCTTTGTGGTTGAGGACTAGTGATTGGTCAATTGAGAGCACTTCTATTGCAGAGCAGGTGATCGTTATTTACCAGCATCCCAATAGATGCCCACACCACTTTCATTTGCCTTTTCCACCAATGCTAGTAATTCTTCTTTTGTACCCCATTTAGTGGCCTTGCTCCCCTTCTGATCGAACTCGCCCAAATCATAAAGATCGTAAATGTCGTAACCGTTGCCAGACTTTGAAGAAGCTTTGCATCCAGGAGGGACCCAGATGTTGTCGATCCCAGTTGCCTTCATCGCCGGTATATTCTCGCACAATCGTTTCCAGTGCTTTTGATCGTCAGGTACATACCATTCGAAAGCCTGCATCATTGTCATGTTTTCCGGAGTAGGCTCTTGCTCTGTCAGCTCGTCAACACGTGTCCGCGTCTCGAATTCGTTGGGGACTTACTTGGATCCGCCATCTTGACTGAATGATCCTGAAATATCCCAACTCTAGTAATATTAAGTGATATGAGATTTAAGCTATCTAGAAGTCCTCTCGTGAACAATGAAATGAGAGTAGAAAAGTAGAGGTATATAAAGATAGAGATATATAAAGAGTTGACAATATAAGCAAGCTGAGAAAACGCCCCTCCAACAAATGGAGCTGCCCCACCAAGGAAGATAGCTAAATTATGCACGTCTTCCTTGAATGCACGCCGATAAGCTCTGGACCCCTACTACTGCGGATGACGTAGTGGCTTGCCCATGCAGGTGTTTTTCTTTAGGGAAATGTTGCCTCAGAGATTCTCCAGGAAACTCAAAATCGAAATTCAGGAGACAAAGAAGAGCGTGTATTATTTGGATGTACATGTGCGTTGAAAAGAAGCATTTTGGCTCAGCTGTAATAGCTGGAGTGCCAGTAAGTGGCGTTATCGCATGGCCTGAGAATCAGCACATTACTGAGTTTTCAGCACCAAGATGCAGCGCCGTTGCTATGGATTTTTCATGTGCAACCTAATAATAAGAAGAGGCTCCAAAGTTCCAAACGGTCGGAGAGATCGAGTCTTTGTCACACGAACATCAAGTTTGTCTAATCTTGGCGCTGAGACGCGTGGGGTGGGGCTAACATCTCTCACTTCTCACATGAAAATGTGCTGCTTTTGAAAGGCCTATGCCTTCAAAGACTTTCTATTTAAAAATAGAGTCAAGTGCCTTGGGAGCCGCAGCTTTGAGTAGAATCCGTATGGAGTGCAGTCCATAAATGAGTATGCATTCGAGGCATTTATAAATTACATGCCGGTCCGGTTTTCCTGTTGGCGGCCCAGAAGCTTGGGCCGTCCGTTGCGACAGCAACAAAAATAAAGGTAAACATCACCAAATTCAAGCTCATGAGATAAACAAAATCACATGCAACCCAATTACGAGTCCTGTACAACACCAATTATCCTCCAGTTAGACCCCGCGAGAATTCTTGTCCTCTCAAACAATACGAATCAAATCCCTGTCGCGGGTTGTCGCAGAAACGTTGCTGCAGACTCCCTTCCCTTCTTGAAATGGGAAAAAGAACACCACCTCCGCCTAATTTCAAGATACACGTTGACCCATCTTGCTTGACAGACTCTACAGATCTTCAAATGTCGCCAGAGCGCGTTACTTCAAACCAAACAGTCGTTCACCATGACTCTTGGTCGGAAGAGTCGCCTGAGAAGAAGCCCGCAGAAGAGAAAACAGAGGAACACGACATGGAGCAAGAGGAGCGCGAGCGCCAAATCGACCGTATAGAAGCGCAAATCAAAGCTGCAGCTCAAGCTGTAGTTGCGAGCATCGAAAAGGACTCTTATGGTGGAAATCAAGATTCAGAATTAAGCATGCGAACGGACGAAAGTTATGAGGGAGAAGGAACGGAGTTGACTTACGACGGCACGGGATCCTCTTATGTCGATGGCACGGAAATGACATTCGAGTCAGAGACTGGAGATCAGTCGGAACTGCGCAGCGGAATCGACGGTACAGAGGTTTCGTACGGTACTCAAGACGAGCCCCTTTCCGAGCATGGCGATATCGAAGATGGCACAGAAGCAACTTCTGAGTCCGAGAACGAAGGAAACTCCGAACTCCACCATAGCATCGAAGGCAGTGAAGTAACACATCAGTCGGAAAATGAGCATCATTCAGAGAAAGAAGAAGTTCAGCATACCACTGTCGCAATATACGAGTCCGACAACGATCATCATTCGGAAAACGATAGAGGAGAAGACTCCAGTTCTCATCACGATGGAGATATAGACGATGATGTATTCAGTCGGAATTCAGGACATAGTGCGCGAAGCAGCTTGAACTCGAGCGACGACCTCCATATTTCGGACGATCCTTACGAGCAGAAAGCACTCACTTCGCCAGCAGTGGGGGAGGAGGCAGCTTCAAGTCACGAAGACGAAGTTGTGTCTCGAGTCCCCAGCGCGGCCTCATACATGCACCCGATACCAGACGTAGAACGAACGCCAAGCAAGGTTCTCTCTCGACCCCCATTTCGAACACCCTCCTCAGTACGTGCCATGCAGATGTCATCCCCAACTGCATCAATATTTTCCTCTCCGCGATCCACAAAGCGCATGTCTGTCGTGTCTCGGATTGGAACACCTAATTCCCACACCTCTAAGAACAGAACTCCAACCCGATTCAAAGTAAAGAAGGAATATCCACTCGTTTTGTTACATGCCACAGTTCTTCCACTACAGTGGCCATATTCACATCTCATGTCTTCGCCTGAGCTACCCGAAAATTTACAAAGAGTTAAGGAAAGTTGGAGACTACTGCAGCAGAAACTCGGGGACGCAGTTCTTGAACGTGGTATCTTACTTCCACATCCACAAGACTCGTACGAAGTTCTGGAAGAACGCCTTCTTGAAGCTCTGGAGCTACCATGTCGTCCCCGAGCATTAATTTTAAAATGCGGACATTATATGGGGCCGCACGACATTGAAACGCCATCATCAGATGAAGAAGGTGGTGATTATTGGGGTCGAGACAACGAAACAAGAAGAAGATGGTGTGACATTTGCAGGAGAGAAGTGAAACTTGAAGATGGCGGTGACGCACAAGGGAAGAGGTTCACAATCAAGACGTATGCAAGTAATGGTTTGATGCGTGCCGGCGCCTGGGCTGCAGTTTGGAAGGAAATGGAAAGGGTTGATGTGGAGATCGAGCCATACATTGAACCTAGCCAACACACCGAGATGGAAAAGCTAGCGACAGTAACGAGGCATGCCACGCCAGTGGAGGAAGAACACCGTGAGGATGGGTTTGTTGATGAGGAGGTGCTGGTTGAAAATGAGCATGACCACGAGCACGAGCATGAAATTGAACACGAGCCTCAACCTGAGCATGTAGAAAGCGCACCAGAAGAACATATTGATGAGAACCAGCAACGGCGGATGGATGAAGCAGAGTTGAACAAGATTCTAGAAGAAGAGAGGATGAGGGAAATCTATGGGCACAATGAAGCAATTGTGGAAGAGCAGGAGCGACCACAGCCGTCAAGACGAAGCAGCTCTAGAGCAAGTGTCAATGAAGATTCGCTTCCTGAGCTCTTGCTCGCAGCTTTCAAGGTGGCAATGCGAGACAAGAAAAATGTGGCAATTGCAGTACTGAGTGTCCTCGTGCTGATGCTGGCACTGAGACCGAGCGCCGCCATCGACGAGCCACGAATATTGAGCGGCTCAGCTGTTCCGGAAATTCGTTCTGATAGGGGAAGGATGCAGGCGGTGGAAGTTGGACGGGAAGCAGCTCAAAGTGTGGTCGAAGCAATGATAGAGAAGCCTGTGCAGGTCATAGAAAAAACGCCGGTGACAGGGGATGTGGTCGAGGAGAAGCTCCCTGAGCCTGCGGTTCAGGCAAAGAAGATTCAAAGGATGACTCCAGAGGTTATTGAAAGCATTGAGAAGGAAGAGGCTTCATCTGCAGACGAAGACGCAGAGGTCAGCATTGAGACGAAGGTAGAAGTAGCAACGGAGCCATTTGAGCTAGGGCAAAACGCTCCCTCCCTAATGGAGCAGCCTTCAGTGGACACGCCCGAAATTGAGCAGGTCTTATAAGCTCCTTTTGGTTTGAGGAGAGATGGAGAGAATCCATGGGAGAATTTGTATAGTGCCATTGAGCGAGTATTTGAAGGAATCTTGCGACTAAGCGAGCGTGTTTTGTTTTCATTCTTGGAAGGAACCTTTGGAATGTTGTTGCCAGCAATTCAAATCAATACCTTAGCTAGTCATAGCGTAACGAATAATGGAATATATGATGCTTCAATTTACTTCACACATCTTGTGTCATATTTGAGTTGCGATGCCTTACGCTATTTTGTCAAGTGAAACTGAAAAACCAGGAGCTTTTGCAACATACTAAATAATTTATCACCTCTTGCGCTTTGATGACGAATGCTTGGAGCGATGATCTGATCGCTGAGATCCAGGGTAGACACTTCGTGCTATCACAAACTCAACCTTCCCTCTTTTATCCTGTCTTCTTTGGTGCGTATCCAAATCCTCCTCAGCGGCCTGAATACTTCTCCTCCTTGCATCATGTGCAGCCTCCAGCTGATCCAAAAGCCTTTCTTCTCTTTGAAGTCTTTGAGAAATCTCCTCGTTTGACCTATCGACTTCCTCCCTGGACTCTTGGAGCGAGGCCCGCTATCTCGTCGTCTCCTGTCGCATTGTTACATTCTCGGCTGTGCCCCTGTCGATCTGATTTCTAGCTTCTTGCAACTGACTTCTTAGGCTCGACATGGTTTGCTGGTGTTGCATTCGTTGTTCTTTTAGGCTGATTATTTCGAATCTAGAGGAAAGTGTAATCAGTAGTTGCTTCCTCAAGAATGTCTCAGAAGTAAGAGAAGCAGCTGGAGTAGATAATATGGAATGAGACCAGATAGCCAAAATTGAAACGTCCTATCATCACTTACTTGATTTGGCCAAGCTGTCGATAGAGGTCTTGGGCGTTTTGAACGTTCGCGGTGTTCTGAGAGTTCTGGGCTCGCACATATGATCTTTGATCATCAGATCCTGCAATATCAGCCTGATATACTGGTGATGGTATTGACGCTGGGATTGCTGGGTCTTCTCGAGTCTGTTGTGCTTGGACAGATGCCTCTGCGTAAGGGTCCGATAGGTGCTGATGGTAAACAGGGTCTTTTGGTAAGGATGGTAGTGGATGTGAAAGACCTGAAAATCGGTGGGTTTGAGGAAGGAAACGGCCAGCCATCCACAGATTTCAACGCCGGGCTCGAGTCAACTTGCCAAAATGGCTTAACGAGTCTATGACTGCATAGATCCTCGGGGGAGCGTGCATCGTATCCATGTGGTCCCAACCACTGCCAGGTGTCTTATATGAGTATAATGCACGACGGAGGGCAGTCTCTTTTTGCCATTCCAGTTGCCGTAGCCCAAATAATGATGATGTAAAGGAACGGAACTTAAGGAAATAGGGCTCAATTAGGTTTGAAGCAAACGGGAATAAGGAGCAGAAAATAACCGGTTTTGGATTTCAACTCTGTAGTTGCTTTATTTCTCCGGATCTATACAGCCTGTACTTGACCCAAGCAAGTCGAGTGTATTGAAAAGCGCTGTGTCAACCGAGACAGATCTGGGAATATTCCAATAAATCTCTTCATCCCTATGTACCCTTGAAATCTAACTTGAGGTATCGATCGCCGCTATTCCTATACACTGTTGGTACATCTCGTGAACGCCGTGCCTATTTTGTACACCTTCGATCCATCTGCAGAAGGTCAGTCGGAATATCTCAAAAGTGCATGACCATATCCTCACGCAACGCTTTTCTGCTGACTCTCAGTCTTCTCCATTCTCGGCCTTCCACTTCTCCAAGTATGCCTCTCCGCTGAAAGCCCCTTTGGGATCCCCCTCAAACCTCCCTTTCATTGGCTTCATCTTTTTCGTCACAAACGGCGTGAGCTAATTTTGGTCAGTATTTCACTATCCATCCAGTTGAAATTGATGCACACCTTGCAGTCCTTAAGATTCGGCGGTACAACGTAAGTCCTAACTTTTTCCCACTCGATAATGAATCCTCCATGTTTGGTATGCGAACCCGTGGATCCAGTCCCCGTTCCCTTATAGAATCCCTTGTTCGTCATCTTCGTAGTGAGCGCTAGCCGCCGGATGCGCTTTGCAAGCATTTGAGTGGGCTTCATCTTGGTGTATGGATGCTGGGGTCTCAATTGCAAAAGAATATCTTGAAGTTTGCAGATGCTACTGTATCGCTCTTGGTCGTACGCGAGCCAAGCGGTCAAGCGGCCGCACCCCAAAATTTCCCTGCAGCATCGGCCTCAAAATTTTGGAATAAACTGAAAAAATACCTCGACCAAGAAATATTTCCCAATACCACAAAATGCCTGGCAGACAATCCCACGGCGCCCCGCCGTCAAAAAAGTCGAAGGTCCGAAATAATGCGAAGAAAAGGTCTATGAATGCGTTCTCGATCGCCTCTCACGAGAATCCAGAAAACCTCAAGATTCGACAGCATAGACTTGGTGCCCAGGAAGGTGGAAATGGGAGCAAACCTGGGAAACGTCGTAGAGACGAAGAAGATGACGAGGATGAGGAGGAAGAGGTTGAGTCAAAAAAGCAACGAAAAGGGCCTGCGAAAGGGCGGTTTGACGAGCTGGACATGGACCATGGGAGCGATAGTGAGGGGAATGAGTGGAAGCTAGGCCAGGTCGACATCGATGATGATAGCGACTTGGATAGTGACGAGGCTTTTGGAGAGAGTGACGAGGAGCGATTTGACGGATTTGCATTTTCCGGAAGCACCGACAAGAAATCGAAGAAGAAGTCACAACCCCGCCCCATGGACGTCAGTCTCGACGAAGATGACGAAGATTTCGAGTCCGATTCCGAATTAGAGGAAGGGGATCTAGGGGGCGATGCGGTTGATCTTGCTACAATGTTAGATATGGCCGAGGAGGAAGAGGAGGAAGAGAGGCGGGGCAATACCAAGGCACAAGAAGAAGATGGCTCAGAATCGGACGAGGACGACAGTTCTGAGAGCGACGAAGAGTCTTCTGCATCCTCAGCGGACGATGATGACGATGACGAGACGGCGAATCCAGCCAAAATTGCAGCCCTTCAGAATATGATTGCAACCCTCCCGCAAGCAGACGATAGCAAACGTCCCGCCAAACAACGCAGCGATGGCGCGAGCGAATATGCTACACCTTCAGACTACGGTCTTACCTCAAAGACCAAACTCACATTAGAAGATCTCGGGTTGCCTGCCATCAGTGATCCCCATATCAAAAAGTCACTGAAATTGATTGAATCAGATGCCAAAAGCAAACGGAAAGGAGTAACCGCAAAACTAGAAGTACCTCTAGCAAAGCGCCAGCAGGATCGCTTGGACCGCAGCGCGGCTTATGAAAAGAGCAAAGAGACATTGAACAGATGGACTGATACCGTGGCTCACAACCGACGAGCAGACCACCTAATGTTTCCACTCCCAGACCCGGAATTGGAAGCAATCAAGAAAAATGACAAGCTCGTTCCTACGAATCAAACTAAACCATTCAATGAGTTGGAAGCTACGATCCAAAGCATCCTTGAGGAAAGTGGCCTCGCAACGGCGAATGGCAAGGACGACGAGGATCAAATCCGTGAATATGAAGAGCTAGAGACCAAGAAAATGTCTGTAGAGGAAGTCAAGGCACGAAGAGATCAGCTGCGAATGGCTCGCGACTTAATGTTCCGCGAAGAGGCGAAGGCAAAGCGAATCAAGAAGATCAAGAGTAAATCCTACCGCAAAGTCCACCGAAAGCAGCGGGAGAAGGAGGAGCGTCTGAACCAACAGGCATTAGCCGATGGAGGCTACGAGCCCTCTGAAGACGAGCTAGAGGCCCAAGATCGAAGACGAGCTACGGAACGTATGGGCGCCAAACATCGGGGTAGCAAATGGGCCAAGGCTACAAAGCAAATAGGTCGAGCTGCTTGGGACGAGGATGCGCGAGATGGGATCACTGAAATGGCAAGGAGGGACGAGGAACTTAGGAAACGAGTCGAAGGAAGAGCCGTCAGGATAGAGTTTGAAGACAACTCTGATGCTTCATTTGGTGACTCGGATGAGGAGCTCAGCGAAGATGACGACGATGCCGAGCAGCAAAACCGACTTCTTCGACAGCTCAACAAAGTCAGTGGTTCGGAATTAGTTGATGAGTCTCAACCTGGCGGCAAGTTGGCGAACATGCAATTCATGCGTAAAGCAGAAGAAGCACGGAAGAAACAGAACGATGCAATGGTCCAAGATATCCGACGTGATCTTGCTGGAGAGGAGTCGCAAAGTGAAGAAGAGGAGCAAGGCGATATTGGAAGAAGATCATTCGGACCAGGCAGCAATAAAGTGCGAGAAAAACCAAAAGCTCCAAAGCTCGACGAATTCGAGGAACCCGAAGGCTCAGACTCCGGCGAGGATGACATGGAACTAGAAATCCAAGGCGTAGACAACGCTCCCCAAGCTACCTCGAAATCATCCCGCAAGCAAACCAATGGACCTTCCTCAAATAAATCAAAATTATCAATCTCAGCCCCTCCGCCAGAAGCCCCCTCAACAGGAGGAGCTTGGTCCAGCGCCCCTCTCAAAACGACCGGCGTCAGCGAAACAGAAGCCAAACGCCGTCGCCACAAGAAAAACGCTGCCCTCGACATTGGCGAACTAGATCTCTCTCAAGCAGCACTCGTCGCAACCCAACCCAGGAAAGCACGCAAAAAGACCTCCACCACAACTCTCGAGCTCATCTCCGACTCCGATTCTGACTCCAACTCCGTAAAGCTACCATTCGCCATCCGCGATCAAGAATTGATCAAGAGAGCATTTGCTGGCGCAGACGTAGTCGGCGAGTTCGAGGCAGAGAAACGGCAGACAATTGAAGATGAAGATGATAAGGTCATTGATAATACGTTGCCAGGATGGGGAGCCTGGACTGGTGATGGGGTTAGCAAGCGGGAGAAAAAGCGGAATAAGGGGAGATTTTTGACCAAGGTTGAGGGTGTTAAGGAGGCGAGTAGGAAGGATGCTAAATTAGATAAGGTGATTATTAATGAGAAGAAGGTCAAGAAGGTAAATATTATCCCCTCCATTGAGATTTGAAGGCTGGAAGCTGATTTAACACAGAATGGCAAGTATCTTGCGTCGAGCCTTCCTCATCCGTTTGAAACGAGGCAGCAGTATGAGAGGTCGTTGAGGATCCCTGTTGGACCGGAATGGACGACGAAAGAGACATATCAGGAAGCTACGAAGCCTAGAGTGCTGCTTAAGCAGGGCATCATCAAGCCTATGTCAAAACCTCTTATGTAAGGCTTTGGTCGAGAGTCAGAAATGTATCATGATTGTGTCTTCACGGATTTTGAGTGTCTCGGGATATACTCTACTCTATCAACACAATATACCCCCGTATTAGAAGCTATTTCGAAGTGAGTGACTCGGCAACAAGCCACACATATAAGTATCTGTTGTTTGCTGCAGTCCTCCAACTAGGAGAGAGTGAATCACACTTGCATCCCAAAATTTCTCCATTTAAGTTCTTCAGAAGCGAAAGACATTACTTGATACAGGACGGATATCAGAATGCAGAGGAAAACTTGCCTGGTATGACTGAAGGATTATCATTTACGCTGCTGGAGGAGAAGCACAGGATCTGGTGCATAATATAAATACCCGTTTTAAAACAGTGGTGGAATATCCCAGGGAACCTTGGAAAGTATGTGAGTAGATGCTTGCCAGCATTTTAGCCTCGTCTCTTCTTTCGAAAATGTTGACCCCAATTGAAAAGCTTTTAAAAGAAAATCTTACCATTCTGACGAATAATCTGAAGATTAATTGACCCTTTCAACGGTTTGTATTAGTTCCAATAAGCATAATAAAGGATTTGGGAGTGGCTAAAATCGCCTCGCACTCGTTTATGCGCTATTATTATGCTGCTTTTTGGTACCGAGCCCGTCCCTCTAGTTGGGTCAAGGTTCAAATCAAAATCCATCATAATTTTTACTTGCGTGTTTGTTCTCCCACACTCTCTCTTTCTTCACAATAAATACCAGAAATCTCGAATTCCTCGCAAGCCCCCAAGTCCGACCAAGCCGGCACACTGTATCCCAGCAAGCCCGCGCAAAAACCGTCTCCACTCCCTCTTCCTAGGTAGGGCTTCCTGGAAGCTAGTGTGAATAATGCCTTCCAACACTATTCCTGTGCGTGTGATGATTATTTCAGATACACATGAACATTGTTTCGATGGAGGTTCTATGCCTGATGATCTCGATGTACTGATTCATACAGGGGATCTCACCAATTTCGGTGAACTAGACTCGCTGAAAAAGATCGTCGCCATGATGGGCACTATAGATGCGGAATTGAAGCTGGTCATAGCAGGCAATCATGACGTGTCTCTGGATAAGACGCGACGTGTCGAAAATATGTCTGACCAAGAATATTCAGAGTATCACGCATCTGCTCTCGAGATTATGACGGGTACGTTGTCAAAAGAAGCTGGTATCTCCTATCTCGAAGGCACTCACACTTTCACTCTCAAGAACGGCGCCAAATTCAGTCTATGCTTCACCATACGTACCGGGTTCAGGATGCTGGGCTTTCCCATACGAACCACATCAAGACAAATTTAACGATGCGAGTCAGACTGCTCCAAACCGAACATCAATCGCCCAAAATCCCATTCCATCCACGGATATTCACATCGTCATGACCCACGGCCCTCCATATTCCATCCTCGACCAAGTTGACGGTCAGAACCTGGGCTGCCGCAATCTCCTGGCTGCAGTCAGCCGTGCGAGACCACTTATGCACTGTTTTGGGCACATTCACGAGGGTCATGGTGCTAATATCGTGACGTGGAAGGAGGATGGGAGCGTGAAGGATCCTTCGGCCGCGACACCCTTCGAAACAGAACAGATCAACGAATACCCTTACGCAAACACATGGCGGATCCAACCCAGGAAGCAAACCCTCGTGGTCAACGCAGCGATCATGATGAATACCGCTCAAGGCATGCGGCCTCTCCATCAACCATTTATAGTCGTCCTGGATCTGCCCAGGCAATGAAATGATCAAGGGGAGATCTCATAAGAATTGTTCATAATCAGAATGTAAGATAGCTAGACCTTTCAACTTGGTAGAAATTAATTTAACTCATAAAATGCGGAGCAGTAAAACTCGCTGCTTATCTCTCTCACGGTGGACAGAAAAGTGGCACTGAATATTGTAGCTTTTGAATATTCCACACGGTCCGGAACATTCAAAGCTAATGCTCTCTTGATCCAGCACAAGTCCCTGTGGTGGGGAACCTCTTGATTCTATATTCTCTAAATTACGTGCCGATTGAACCAGTAAAGGGGTTCCAGACACTGCACACAATTTGTGTGAAGGTCAGCGCCCTGATCATTTTATGACGATCCGGTCAGTCATTGGGATTTCCATAATATGTGCATTGTGTTAATGATATACAGAAGAAGGCAAATGTAAGCTTCCAAAAACATCTCCTCGTCTTTTGATGCACCGACTAACTAGTCAGGCACCAAATTTCTATTCCATGACCCAAAACTCTAATATCTAGCTCCTAGAATTGCGGTTTCTGAAGTTGTTCTTGTGGCGCTAGTTCTATCTCCCTTGCCGTGCGATTTCATATATTCACTGATCTTCTATTATATTTGAACATTTACTGAGGGGCGCCGCCCAGACCTAGCAACCGTCAGCACAAAATTATCGCTTAATTCAGGGGCCGATGATCGAAGAAAAGGTGCAAAACATACCAGCAGCCATTGCCAAATACCACGTCCGACTAGCCCCACCATCTAACCAAGACGCGTCCCAGTTGCCAGCCGTGAAGAAGTTCCAGCTGGCACTAGGATCAATGAGCGCAAGATTCGCGAACAACACACCCTTCCAACCACCCTGCACAGCCTCAGCTCGGCCGTTGGAGAAATAAGTATCCCATTCTTCTTTGACGAACTTCGTAGTTCTAGTCAAAGTACTGGAAGGTAACAGTGGAAGCATGTGGATGCCTTGAACATACTCCGGATTAGCACCGAAATAAGTAGTATGGTCAATCTTGTTCTCGAACAAGATACCGGAAACTTTATTGCCGATAAAGTTCGCGGGCTGAACATTATTCGAGCTCTCGTACAGGAAGTAATTTTGTAGAGATCGTGCAGTGATGGCGAGTTGGAGGTTACCCCGAGCCTCCATGTTCGAGTCGCCGATAGTTTTACCCCACATCTTGATGGCATATGCACACATGCTGTCCTCGGAGGAAGATTCCTCGTCCTTGCCGTCGGAAGTTTCGTAGAGACCGTGGGCCCAGGAATGGCCATGGTACCAATCGAAATTACGAGAGACAGGGAAGAATGGGTCAGTTTCAGAGGGGTTGGCGACGTCGCGAACTAGAGTGTTGACCCAAGCAGCGTTTTCTGATGCCCAGGTTGGGTCTAGGTAGCCTACAATGGCAGCAGCGTAGATAAAATATCCATAGCTGTGAATTATGTGTTAGTCCAGTTCGATTTAACGGAAGGAATGATAGCATACTGAAAGTGGTGATCATTGTAATAAGTATTACCAAAATCAGCTCCTCCGTCTCCAGTTGTGTAAGAAGCAGAAGAGACAACGCCTCCCCAAGCAGTTTCGTGAACAAGTGGGTATTGTTGTGTATTACTCGTGAATCGACTGAACGCACTCTTCAAGTTATTGAGGCCTGATTGTGCGGTCACTTTATCATCTAGAATGTCATTGAGAACATAGATAATCTGGGCAAATTTTGCTAAGGCCTAAGAACATTAATAAACTATCTGGAAATATCGAGGATATAACTTACCTTGCCGCTGTAATACATAGAGTTCAAATTAGACTGCGAGTCCATGTCTTGTGATACTTCACTCAAAGCAACATCATGAAGCGCATTGAGGGCATTCGAAGACAGTGTGCCACCATTGGAGCTAGCAGCTGTTGGAATGAATGGAGCAAACCCCATACCCGTGATAAGGCTTTCGTTCATGGTCCAAGAATCCGCAATAACAGCTGTAGCCTTACCCTTGGTGGTGGTAGCAAGCTGAACGCCGATTTGGGCGGCAGAGGAGGTATCGGGCACGAACGATTCGAGATGATGCGGGAGGCAGAACATCATCAAAGTCGCAGCTTGTATGCCGCCTTTGGTGAAAGACAATGTGTAAGAACCAGTATTGCCATTGGCGCTGCCGGACACAGCTGCTGTTGTTGCATAAGCCCCGGCAGCCGTATCATATAGGACTTCAGCACCCCCACCAGCGTCTTTCGCAATTTGAATGACACCGTTGAAGTTCGAATTGGCTTTTATCAATCCATTGTTGACAACAACGAGATCAAATTCGGTAGCAGTCTGCTGTGAAGCGTACAGGAACCAAGTATGGCCATCCTCGAGTACTATGGTAAACTTCATCACACCGGGCTATGAAAAGTGAACGTTAGTATTCATCTTTCCATTGTGTTGAGTATACAAAAATCACTCAGTATTATGAAACATTAGAGAGCTATCAAACGTTTGCCAGCGACTTACCTTTGGAGCTGTAGTTGATTTTGTGATCGAGCGGAATAGAACTCCGCTTTGTAAAACCGGAGTACCGCCATTGAAGATACCGGTGACGAACCCCATTCCTTGCACAAGGGGAAATGTGATAGTCGGTTGGTCACCGGCACTCGCAAGAAGGTTCACGTTGGCGGAGAAAGCAGTAAGATCAGTATTCGTGATGACCGTAGAATTCCCTAGTTCTACCGCAGAGAGTATAATGGGCTGGATTCCGATGGGGTTAATGTAATACTGCACTGGGTTGGCATCTGCTTTTGGTCCGAAAACTTTCTGGCCATCTTCAAGTTGCTGAATAGTCATACCCCAACTCTCAGTAGACCCGCCACCTTTAGACCAAGCCAGAGAGTAAGGATGCGTCCAAGTTCCCGAAGTTTGACTGCCTAGGAAGAAGTTTGCGTAAAATTTGTTGGTACCGATAGGTGAGGTCTCGGAAATACCAAGTCTAGGCACTGGGTGATCTGGTCTTGATCCAAATGCAGAAGGTGGAGCATCAGTAGCGATAGGGATGAAGATATTTGAAGCCAATGATCCAGCTTTAACCGTAGCAGAAATATCGGGTGTAACACCCCCACCGTTTGGAGCGACAGTAGTGGTAGGTGTAGCAATCGAAGTGCTGAGAATTGGACCGGATGTGGGAATTCCAAACTTATCAAGACTGGAAAGGACCGTCCCAGATGTTTCAGGAGTTTGAGTGCTAACACTTGGGAGAATTTGAGCAGTTCCAGAACTTAACGCTGTAGTGATCACGGGAACGTTGGCTGTAATTGCAGATGTGCTCACTGGTCCAGCACCTCTCTGTGAGTTTTGGGCGTCTGATGTAATGGAAGGCTCGGGCTGGAAAGCAAGGGATATCAGTTTTGCATATTTTTGGGAGAGTAATACAAGTTATTTACTTACCGCCTGCGTACCTAATGAACTGTAAGCAGATCCACTAGATGGTACAAATGGAACGCCGTTCGAGGACTCTTGAAATACCCCAAGATCAGAGGTTCGTATAAATTGTAGTGTGACTGAAGTGGCAGCAGCTTCTGTATTTGAAGTGGAAAGCATGAATGAAAAATCATTCGAAGATTCTCCGACTATTCCAGACTCAGAAATTTGCATTGTCGGTGAAGTTTCTGCGGCTGGCGATGAAGTCGATATAATCGTCAAGGTTTCCGTTGGGGTCGATATGACTGTTGTAAATTCCGTAACTACTTCGCTGGTACAAGAGTCTCGTTTGCGATGAGGCGCTGCATTTATTACAAGAGCTTGCAAAAGGGTCAGCCATAAGAATGTTCTCATGGTCGCGCCTGTCTGTTGAGTTGTGAAGAGGTAGAAAATGTTCAAGTGTAGAAAGGAGGCGGACTCTGAAATCAAGGGACTATAATATAGACAAAAACAATCCTCAAGCCCTTAACAGCTTATACATAAATAAAAGGAGCATATCCGAAGAGTCCGTCGTATGGGTAGCGACTCGTGATTAGCTTTATGAATTTGTAGTGTATGTATGTTAGCTTTCGGTCGTGTGATACAGTGTTGTGATTCGGAGGTTAGAGAATTCGGGCAATTATCAAAAATTCAATATTTGCGAGAATGGTGACTTCAAAACAACGAGGGTCTAGTACCCAGTGCAACTCGCGTGTGAACCGCGAATGAGGGATGTACATGTTTTGGTACCACTTGTATAGATAGATGCCCGAGTACCAAGGTATGGTGTGAATCAATATATGGGCAAAGTTACAGATGAATGGGTACAAATTGTGCCTGGCACACATGCGCCGTGAAGAATTTCGAACGTGTGTCTCCGATGCTTGTGGAATGCGGGTTCTCGTGGCTGGTACGACCCCACCAAATGCATCGAGACCTTTCCCTTGCTCGGGCAATTCGCTGCACTCTCTCTGGTGCTCAAAACAAACTGCCAGTGTGTATAGTTATCAGCCGTATGGGCTCCTCCGACCAGATTGCCAAATTTCACTGGGTTTGTGACAGTGTCTCACTTGAGTAGAGAAGTTCAGTGTACAATTTGCACCGGTAAGTGGCACCAACAAGCAAAATATGAAAAATGAGTACCGGAGAAGAAGTCCGCCTTGGTTCTAATGACAGATGAACGAAGGACTCATCGTCTGTCGAGTAACAACCGTCTGGGTCAGAGACCCAGTATTGTGTTGCGTACTGTGCACACGAATAAGGGTATTGAGCAACAGCTTGTCGATGCTATTGAGCGTGCTGCGATCGACAGAGAAAAGCACTGGAAAAGTTTGGTCATGGAGAGGGAAAGCACTCATATTTGAACAGGTGAAGATTTGCTTAGTGTCTGCTGTCAACACATCGACCAAGGGTGGCAGGTGCGATGGCGCTTTCTGGGAAGTGACTATGGGACCCTGCTTGAGCCCCATGCTCTAGTCCCGGGCTATCTCCTTGTTTGAATTTAGTCTGTTGATATTGAAGAGGTTTGAGTTGACAACCTTGTGATATGGTTCTTGGCGTCACCTGAACACAGAAACCGTTTGTAGATCGCATCGCGGGGTAAAATAGGCATGGTGGCACCGCTGGGTAAGACGCACCTTACTAGTAGCACATGTGACACAAGCGATTGAACTGATCCAGCCTTGCACAGGGAATAGCAGTGAAAAAGCAGATTGCTCAAGCTAAGCTCTATTACACCTATGTACGTTTGCCTCACACCAATATTGACACCGAAGAAAGTAGAAGTGGGGTGTTTTCGCAACCAGTCCAAAAACGCCGTTCCTCCACCACAATTGTAAAACCCATCGTGGTGCTCATTAACGCCATCAAAAGAGTGTGATATCGAACCAAAGGGGTATTATGATGTGTCAACTGAAGAAGAAATTTAAGGATCATAAGCTGCTGCGATTCCAGGAGCAGGTCCTTCCAAATCGACAGCTTCGACGCTTGTTCTGATGCGCGCACTTCGCTCGACTAGGTTCCCGAAATACTTCCGAGCAACTTCGCTTTCGCCTCGGATTTTGTGAGTCTCCTCTCGTTTTGCACCGAGCTGTTCGACACTGCGCTGTAAGCCCACGCGAAGGTTATCGGCGGGGAAACGTAAGACTTTGCGGACGGAAGAGGAGATCCGGTCAGAGTTGGCGTGGACGTAGTCAATTTGCTGGAGCTGGGTGGCAATCTTGGAAGAGAGACGCTGGGGGAGAGAGTGTGGGATTTGAGAGAGGATGTAGTAGGTTGCTGCGATAGCTGCAGAGGATGTTAACTAGAGATTTAAGATAGAGGGGCAAACTGAACTTACCAGCTGCAATAGTTCCGGGTATGATGAGACGGCGAAGGTTGTTGTTGCCCACTACTTTCACCGCTCCCATTGCTCCATCGATCCAACCAAAGCCGCCAACCATACGCCCGCCGACAGCTGTTGCGACGGTTAATGCCATGCCTGTTCCTGCCATTTTCTCCTGTCGCTGAAGAATCGTGGACCAATCGAAGAAATCCCACAATTCGGTCTCAACCACTATTGCCTTTGCAAGAATATCGCGCTTCCTTTTGAACATGGCATCGCTTTGGAAACTTAAATTGGTGTATTCGTCACCAAGGTGGAGCAAGCCCAACTGTTTGATTGAATTCACACCTTCAACTGTCTTCCTCCGAGCATGTTCTTCACAATCTGCGACAGACGATGATATTTGAGTAAGCATGGCTTCTTTGAGATCCTCCGCGTATTGGAAGGCATTGAGTAATCCTGGGTATGGGACGGCAGTTTCTTCTTCCGCAGCTTGAGCGATCGTTGATGTGAGAGTTGCTCGAGTGTGGTCGTAGATGTCTTTGCAAGATGCCTCGATCGTTCTATCGATATCATCGCTAACTTCGGCCTTCGCTTTCTGGGACGCCTTGAGAACGGGCTCCAACTCATCGAGCTCCTTGCTAACTCGGTCTAATTCTGACTGGGCCACATCTTGGTTGACAGTTGCTAAAGTGTGGACATCACTGAGGACATTCAGGAGGTAGGTCTTGGCAGGTGCCAGTTTTGAACGAGCACGCTTCTCCAGGACGAAACGCCTCAGAGACTGTTCCAAATTCTCGAAATCTCGGACCTTGTCTTTTTGTTCCTTTCCCTTGCCTTTGCCTTTGGGATCTGATTCATCAAAATCAGGACCATGTCCACCTCCACCTCCACTTGAGCTCCCACTTCCACTCCCTCCATTTCCTCCTGGTGGGGGTGGCGGCGGGGCTGTTGGGATAGCGTTACTCGATACAAAATGCACAAGTTCTGAGGATTCCTTAGACGTTTGCGGGCTTAGACCAGCAACTTGGTCTAAAATCATCTTTTGACATCGTTGCTTGTCCTTGATATTGTCGTAACCGTTGACCACAATAAAAATGTAAGCCTTTTCCGCTGCTGCTGCCCAAATGAATTCTTTCGCTGTCTGGGTGAAATGATTCGCTGCCGAGACAATGAACACGACAACATCAATCTCTTCTTGCCTAGCAAATACGGCTGTGGTCTTGGTCGTATCAGAATTGAGACCAGGGGCATCGATAATTGATATATCAACAATTCCGTTATTCAGTAACGATTCTTCGACGGATCGAGCGTCCCTAAGATAAATCTTGCACTGAGTATAGGTGTCGTTGTCGGTCACAAGCTTCTCCAAGTCGTCCAATGAATACACATCATAGGTGCTCTCGTCATGCCTGTTGTATGTCGTCTCCTTATGAACGGCATGCACCTCCTCGATGCCGCCATTCTCTCTCGAATCCAAAACTTCGCAGAAGATGCTCGTGCATGGTTGCTGGTCCTCTGGTAAAATCTTTCGACGTAAAAGCGCATTGCAGAACGTCGATTTCCCAGCGTTCAGATCTCCAGTCACCAAAACTTTACTCGAAGTATCTTCAATTCGTTCCCGGAGTGACAATAGGTGCTTAATACTCGTACTGATTTTGCCATCCAGGAGAGAAGCTATTGACGCCTTCTCTAGCGAGTGGACCAGTTCCGTCTGATGCAGTGATCCCAACTTCAGGTCCAGTTTTAATATCGAGAACTCCTGTGCAATTTGTGGTGTGACCAATCGTGGTTCGGGAACCGCCCTTTGTTCTCCCACCCTACTCGACTCAGCCTCCGTGCTACCTTCACCAATCGATGTCTGCGCCCGTCGCATAAGTCCTGGTCGGGGTGGAGATATATCCAAGGCTCCAGTGGCAGTAGACTGTGTATGTACAAGTCCTGGTCGTGGATCCTGTCTTTGTGGTGCGGTCGCCTCAGCACGTTGAACTGAGGGATATGTAGCAGGCCATTCGGCATTTTTCTCTTGTAACGACTTTAACATCTCAACCACTGTGTTAATCGATCTTCCCAGTTCCGCACGGTGCTTGTTGTAACGTAATTGGTGTATGGAATTCGCCAGCATCCGCCTGTCATTGTCTGCTTTCTCGCTGTCGTCTCCCATCGACAATGGGAGTGGCGAATGCGTAGGTGTAGGCCTGTCTTCAGTGAGGGCTGGGTTCCATGATGCTCCATCAGCGACACTTCCGCCATATCCTGAATCTTCGTCATTCAAGAGAGCTTGCAGTCGGGCAGCGCTCTCCGAGGTCGATCCTGATCCAACAGTCATATATTGCGGTCGACCCGGATTTGGATTCCTTGAACTCGATTCCCCCGCCTTCCCCTTGCCTTTGTAGTATTCCTGGCTCATCTTGATGGTGGCCAAAGCATGCGCGGTCTTCGGTCTGTTGCTCAGGGAGGTTGCAAAAATGTTGTGATGATGCGGATGCGAACCAAACGACGCCGCGCCGGATTGCTGCATGATGTTTAGCGTGGCGATTTTGGACCCAACACGCGATTGGTGGGTATAGATGAGTTTTTACGTGCAATTACAATTACATTCGCGATTTTCTCATAATGTTCGAATTACAGTAACGCTTTGAACTATTGCAATGAGGAAGAATATATTCGTACTAAAATCTCCTTGTCTCATGAATTTCTTTGTTTCTAATCTCACTTTTGCTCAATTTACTATTGCGAAAACGCCGAGGCTGAAGGAAGAGTGGAGCTTCACCCCGAGACCACCTCTCCCAGAGATATCTTCGCAATCCGAGCTATGGGATTTTGAAATCGGCCCATCAAGAACTTACCGAGTTCTTGTCCGAGCAATGGCTTGAAAATTTCAAAAGAGACAAAAAATATCTGATTCACAAATTACACTCTTGCACATGACAAGGCAACAGTAAAAAAGAAGGCCCGCGCCAAGGCCAGAAATGACGAGGCCGGCGCGATAACCATATCATCCAACCGTCCTCCAAAACCTCAAAAATACCCCTCCATCTACACCACGACCACAACCACAACCACAACCACCAAATACCATGAACGTACTGGTCTGCCCCCTCCTTCAATCTGTATAATATTAACCCAGATATTAGATCGTTGAATGGGCTTTCGGTAAGCGCATGACGCCCGCCGAGCGTCTGCGCAAGCACCAACGTTCGCTCGAGAAAACACAACGAGAACTAGACCGCGAGCGCGTGAAGCTTGAGAACCAGGAGAAGAAACTCATACAGGAGATCAAGAAGAGTGCGAAGAATGGGCAGATGGGGGCGTGCAAGATCCAGGCCAAGGATTTGGTGCGGACGAGGAGGTATATCGAAAAGTTCTATTCGATGAGGACGCAGTTGCAGGCTATTTCCTTGCGGATACAGACCGTCCGGACGAACGAGCAAATGATGCAGGCGATGAAGGGAGCAACTGGAGTTCTTGGCAGCATGAATCGCAATATGAATCTACCAGCACTACAGAGGATAGCTATGGAGTTTGAGAAGGAGAATGATATTATGGATCAGAGGCAGGAAATGATGGATGATGCCATCGACGATGTTACAGGGTTAGAGGATGAGGCTGAGGGCGATGAGATTGTCGATCAGGTCTTGGAGGAAATTGGAGTAGACCTCAAGAACGCTGTGAGTTGGACGCATTTTCTCTTTAGTACCGTACTGATATTTGTGGTAGATGGGTGAAACTCCCCAAGGGCTTCAGGGTACTGCGGTGGCAGAGGGCAAGATTGCACAAGCAATTGGAGGCGGGGATCCTGGAGACAACGACCTACAAGCCAGGCTTGACAGTCTCAGACGATGAAGTTGCTTATTGTGGATACCATACTGGCGTTTTCCTCGAGATCGAGAATAGGAGTTTTTACCATAAATGCATTTAGTGTTCATCCAGCCTCGTCAGCTCGTCTTCACTTAAGACCGAGATCCGACGGATGAAGCGGCCTTGTTATCAGCCTGGGAAACTGCCTTACTGGCTCCTGGTGGACCAAAAAAGCGGCACTAATTTTGAACGAGTGGAACATTCAAAATCCGCAATAATTAGTGCCGCTTTTTCTGTCTACCTCGAGACTGGAAATGGCAGCCGCTGGATGAAAATGATTGTGATTGTGGTAGTGATATGCGGTGGTGAATGTCTTTGCTGTCAAGATCTGTGCCATACAGTCCCAGTCTCAATCTGCGTTGAACTGTGGAAGTTTAATACCAATATTCTTTTTGAATTGGTGGCTCTCCACATATCATCATTATCATTATGATTAAGATTTCCCAGCGCCTCGTCTCGGAGCAACGGTGCGGTGCATCGGGTCCGCCTGTGACCCTGGGTGTGGGGAATAATAGCGTTGACTAGCTGGAAGGTGCAGTACACAGCCCAATACTAGGTAAGCCTGCAAGCCAGCAAGCCAGCAAGCCACAGAGATCACCGAGATTCGAGCTGCCTCTTGGGATTCCCTCTCTACGATCTACGAAGTAATTCTACCACTCTGCTACCGTTTTTGAACCGCCCTTGACTCCGTGGCAAATCCCAAATTTTGAAGTATTCCCTTGTCTTGTGAGATATTGTGAGAGATCAAGAGATATATCAAAGAGGCAGGAAGCCGGGGAGACATTGACATTGACATTGGCCCCTCGTTACAGCCACAGCCAGAGCAAACCCCTGTACCCCAACCCCAACTCAATCCCAATCCTACGGCCAGGTGCTGTACCTCACTGTATCCGTACTGTCGCCGTACACAAAGATCTTCCTTTGCGATAACACACTGCCAACCTGCATCTCTGCCTCTCTGCCTCTCCACACGCGTCTTTGTGCGCCGCCAGCTGCACACTTTCGCACCAAAGCCCCTAGAACTATCAACCAGCAAGCGCCCCTCAGAAGTGCCGTATTTGCGGGTTTCCGGCAAGGCAGGCCAGGCAGGCCAGGCAAGCAAGGCAAGCCTCTCCCTTGAGCCATACTGTACAGCACTCTTCTGCACAAGAAACACACAGAACACAAGAAAAGATTGAAAGAACATCAGCATCCCAAGCTTTGCAAATTCTCAGAGTTCTAGTTCTAGTTCTAGTTCTAGTTCCACACGTCAAACAAACAACAGCAAAGTGTGAGTCCCATATCATGTCGCTGCCCGAGGTGAATCAACCACCGCGCCGCGCACTACCCCACCAAACCATCGTCATTGCTAAAGCAAATACAGGGTCAGCTGTACTTAGCATCTCACAATAAACACAAAAGCCCCGATTGCAAGAGTCTCAGAATACACGGCTCTATCCCTCCATCTTCCTATACCATCAACTCTCCTCTGCGGTTCACTTACCGACCTACCCCTCGCCGTCTCAGGAACAATCCCGCTTCCTCTACCCTCCAGTGTTCCGCCTCCACACCTGTCTCCTCACGAGACACGCAACCAAAGTCAGCAAAGTGGCAGGAAGCAAGCGGAGGAGTTTTTCCTCCCAGGGAGGTCTGCTGAACAGAATGTTTGGCAGCTCTGGGTCCCCACCGAAGGAGAGTTCGGAATCCGTCGCGTCAGAAAGTACATCTGATTCCTCATCGCCAACTGCCAGTGATCCGCCGAATACGTCAAATACTGCAGATGAGAATACTAGCGGAGAGAAGCGTAGTGGTAATGGGAGTCCCGTAGGACGAGCGGCCGGAGATAATGGAGGTACGGTAGAAAAGAAGCGTAGGAGCAGCGGCGTGGGTTCAAAAGCTAGCAGCCTGCTTGCCAGTGCAAAGAACTCTTTACATTTCAGCCCAAATCCAAACTCAGCTGGCTTCATGCGTGGTGGGGAGTCGAGTTCGCAGACTCCCTTGCAGAAGCTGGGAAAGCAGGATCCGGCATTGAGTGTTCCTCAGGGTCAACATAACAACTCCGCGGGAGATTCAGTGCCAGGTCCTAGGTCTACATTTTCTGTTGGAGTTTGGGAGGACAAGAATAAGAAATGCCGTCGGACTATGGAAGATACACATGCCTTTTTATACAATTTCCTCCATACCCCCGCCCCCGCCTTAGGATCGGACGCAGCTACAATCAGTCAAAAATCACAAAGATCGACAGATGAGCTCACCAACGAATCGTCAGCAAGTCTTGCCCCTACGAATACCACGACCAGTTCTCTCATACCTATATCTACCAGTGAAATGATGGAAACCGACAACGGTTATTTCGCTATCTTTGATGGTCACGCTGGAACGTTTGCAGCGGATTGGTGTGGAAAGAAACTTCACATCATCTTAGAAGAGATTATTCGAAAGAATCCGAACACACCCATCCCTGAATTACTCGACCAAACTTTCACAACTGTCGATGCACAATTAGAAAAGCTTCCTTTGAAGAATAGTGGCACTACAGCTGTTACTGCAGTCCTGCGGTGGGAAGACAGGATACCAAACGCCCATTCAGCAACTGGATCTACTGCGATTGCCCCAGCTACAGCAGCTGCGGTCAAGGCTCAGGACGATGCTGCGAAAAGTGACGAGAAGTCTGGAGATAGCGGTGTTGACATGAGCAAGACTCCTTCACAGCAACCAAATGCTGCCTCGAGTGCCGCAGCTTCAACTACATCCAGTGAAGCAACGCATGCCAAGCTAAGAGTGCAAGCATCACGACAGCGTGTTCTGTATACTGCCAATGTCGGAGATGCACGTATTGTTCTTTGCAGAAATGGCAAGGCATTAAGATTATCTTACGACCATAAGGGCAGTGACGAGAATGAAGGAAAGCGAATTGCTAATGCTGGAGGACTTATCTTGAACAATCGTGTCAATGGTGTCTTGGCAGTTACTCGGGCCTTGGGAGATGCGTATATGAAGGACTTGGTGACCGGCCACCCTTATACAACAGAAACCGTCATTCAACCCGATCTCGATGAGTTCATTATCCTCGCTTGCGATGGTGTAGGTACCCCTGATTCGTTTCTCTGGATGTGAAACTTTTGCTAAAAAGCCAACAGCTCTGGGATGTCTGCTCGGACCAAGAAGCAGTAGACCTAGTCCGCAACGTCTCCGACCCCGTTGCAGCCGCCAAACAACTCGTCGACCATGCCCTCGCCCGCTTCAGCACCGACAACCTCTCCTGTATGATTGTCCGTCTCAACAAGCACGCCCTCCTCACCACTGCCAAAGAACCAAGCGCCGCCATCGGTGTCGAAGGTGACCCCGCCTCCCTTCCCGGCAAGATCTCAGAAGTCGAAAAGATCGTGGGAGATGCGAAACGCAAGGTACAAGAAGATGGCGTCCCGGGCATCGGCGTGTCTGGTAGCAATAGCGGCAAAGGCCACGACCCAAAACCACAAGCGGAAGAAGAAGAATCCAAACGTGTGAGTATGGAACGTGTAGTGGAAGAAGAGCCTGGCCTCGTCGAAGGCGATACACCGGAAATGGATGTTGAGGGCGCGCGTGCCGTTAGTCCGGAGACAAGAAAAAAGCTGCAGTTACCTGAAGGCGCACCGAAATGATGAATGATAGAGAATTTGCATGAATTGGACGGTGGGGTAGCGCTTTGCTCTTTTTTGTCTGATTATGCGTGTGCATGGCACTGATACTTTTTTTTCCCGACGAATGAATGCAATGGAAACAATGAGAATGAAATGAGCTTTCTCAGCGGCTGGTTCGGTTGGAGGGCTTGGTAGAGCTTTGCTTTGGCAGGGGGGGCGGTTTTTGAGCGTGGGAGGGGTGATGAGAGGATGAGGGTGGGTGTGTAGGTACATACAAATTACCTTCTTGTGTATTTATGCGCGGAATGGAAAACTCGTCGACCTCCTGATGTTACCTTTTTTTCATGAAGCGAACCCGGAATTGTGCACTTAAATCGGTCCTTAAATACGAGCTTTGAGACTGCGCAATGAAACGAAACATTCTCCACAGAGACTCAATGGAATATCAGTGCCACTGTATGTTTATTTCCACAAGTCTAATAAGGGGGCAGAGAAAGCAACATGCAAATTCGCAAGCTATGCATGAGATTTCCGCCTCCACCTATGATCATTTTCATTTTCATTTTCCATTCATCATCATCACTTCATAGACCAAATCTGTTTCATTTGCCCACCATTTGTAAGCCTCTCGCAACCTGAGCTCACTCCTTACTCTCATCCCTCAGCGCTCTCAACTGCGTCTCAAAATCCTTCTCCACCCACTCCCAATAAGTTCGCCAAACTTGATGCTGACTACCCTGGACACCCATCCCCGTACTAGCCCCCGGAATCGCACCATGCAACAACAACGTAACGCGCAACACGCTCTTGCTGGCCTCCTCCTGCTTCTCCAATTCTTGCTTGACAGCATTATCCTTGAGTTTCGTAGACAAGATGGCGCGGAAACAGCCAGCGATAGCATCGAGGCGGCGGGCTGTCTCGTCTGCGTCGAGGACGACGAGTTTGGTGAGCATGAGGTTGCAGAGGGCGCGGATGTCGTGCTCATCTTGCAGGCCGGCGAGGACGCGATCGTAGAAATCGAGGATATTGATGCGAGAGAAAGCAATTTCCATGAGGGAGTAGAGGGTTTCGTAGGCGCTCTGTCTGAGATCAGTATCAAAGATCATGATAATGGAACAAGTATGCTCACCTTGCGGACTTCGAGACCGTCGTCAACCTTATGCTTGAATGGTCCCATCATGACTTCACGAATGAGCTCGGGGTTGATAACCGACTCTATCATGACAAGTGGTAACAGCATTCCTAGATTCGGAATGATTAGGCCGGGCTTATTGTGGGCGGCTGAGTTCAATGTTGTAAGGGCTAAACGACGGTTTTCTAGCTCAGTATCGCGGAGCATAGTGGTAAGCATATCGATCAATGATGCCTTGAGAACATTATCGAATGTCTCGTCACTGTCTGGGAGAGTGTAACGAATAGCTTGAATGATCATTGCCCGAACGGTTGGCTTTGGATCACGAAGGTATTTCTGAATTTTATTAGAGTCGAATTAACTGGGACGGAAAGGAGGAAACATACTTGCAACTCAGGCATATAAGTCTTCGGATCAATAATTGCAACCCTGCCTATACATTCAGCCCCAACGGCCTTATTATCCTCAGCTTGGGATGCGCTGAGCAAATTTGACCAGATCGCCTTGGTATACTTGCTGATATCGGCCTGATTGTTGCTAGCTTGCTGCAAAATCTCTTTGATAGAGTGCAGTAGTAAGTACTGCACTTTGCCTCCTTTTTCGATGGCGGTGAGAATCTCTGGGAGATAAACAGGAACATTGCCAGCACCTGCTCTACCCAAGGCAATCGCAGCAGCAATTGGAACTTTATCGGACGGTGAGGAAAACTGCGCCATAAATGTAGCGGGTTTTAGAGGAGACTTTCCACCAAGACGTAGTCCAGCTTCACCAAGGACTGCCAGGGCCAAGCTGCGTTGAGCATCATTAGAGCCAGTATTCGCGACTTCTGTCAAAAAATTGTCAACGTTGACACCGACAGACGGACCTCCATATACAAGTAAGGTTCCGATCACTTTCCCGACCACTGCAGGATCACCATTGATACTGACGTCTTTTAGAAGACCCGCCATCAGTTTCTCTCCTACTCCATTTTCGCCGATTCTGGACACAAGGTTCAGGACTGCTTCGAGTACAGCACCGCCTAAAGATGATGTCAAGAGACCACAAAGGGCAGCGTTCAGGGGGTCTGTGACAACAAGCTTCGCATTATCCGAAACCAAGGATGCTAAGACGAGGAGTGAAGGCCCGAGTAAATGGAGTTCGGCAGTTGTGAGCAGTGGAAGGAGTGCGCTGACAAGGCCCTGGACCGTGGGAGGGTCTAGAGAGCTTCTAGAAGCAGGTGCAACGACTAAGTTCTTCAGAGCTGCTAAGCTTGCACTCCTCAGCGACCTATTGGCCTTACGGAGTTGAGCGGAGAGCTCGAGTGAGACTTCTCTAATCCATACTGGTGGTAACTGATCCTTAGATGTGGTCAAAGCGGCGATTGTATCGATTGCTCTTACAGCCGCGAGTCGGGTTGTCTCGTTTTTGAGACGATCACTCAAGATCTGCAATGCAGCTTTGCGATCTTCCAGGGTCAAAAGTGATGATCCTTCTGGTGTTGCAGTCCGGGCCAATAAGATTCCTAGGGCGTGAATTGCGCGTTGTCTGACTTCTAGATCAGCATCTGTGGCAGTTACACGGCCAATGACGACCTTGTAAAGTTGCTGAAGATCAGATTGATGGTTTTGGTTGACGAGCCTTGATCTTGGAGGAGTCAAAGCTTTGACAAGCTGCTCAACTGTGCCAATTCCTTCGCTGGATATCTTGTAGTATTTGTCATTGACAGCCGATACGACTCCTGGAATGATCTTCGGGAGATATGGTTGGAGGACGCTTGAAGAGTGAGTCTTTGCAATGTCTCCAATCAATCGTAGTGCCGCAATTCTTAATGTGTTGGCCGTTGCAGATGCGGCGCCACCGCTTGTAATGGCAGTAGTAGAGCCCACGGAACCCGTAGGAGCCTTGATTGCATCGATAATTGGCTCAACGATCTGACCAAAGTACTCGGAAAGTCCACCATTTTGGACAGAGACAATATCATCAAGTAAATTGACTAAGGCTTGCTTGGTTGGAATAGAACTGCTCTTCAATAGCTTCGTCGTAGACTTGATGATCGCAGGACTAAGTCGAGCCAGATCAGCTCTTGGGCCAGACGCAGGAAGTGGTTCAATGGTCGGTGAGGTGAGGCCAGCTGACAGAGACAACAATGACTTTGTGTCAAAGGTTGCTGTGCTACTGCTTTCTCGTCTTCGTTTCCGGCTCTGAGGCGCGTGATTAACGTAATCTGCATCTTCGCCTGAGAATTTCACTAGAACCCCCTCTCCGGTCTTTCTGATAAGGGACGACATAGTGGCGATGACTTCCAGACGAACGTTCTCCTCTCGTTCGTTAAATCTCTGGACAAGAACGGGTGCAACTTGGGTATAAAGGGTGCCATCATCGAGTAGGTCACCACTGCCACGGGTCGAAATAAGGGTATAGAGGGCCTTTGCAGCACACCGACGAACTTTCCAACTGGCATCATCGTCATCATCATCAAATCCAGCTTCGGCCTCATAGTCATCGTCATCTCCAAAGTCACCCATATCATCCTCATCACTCTGGGTACCACCCATCTCTTCGTCGTCATCGTCATTGTAGTTGGGATCATATTTGAGGAATCGAAGTGCAGCCGCGATAGTCTCTTCGGTATAAACTCGCATCTCGGTACCGCAGGACGCTAGAAAGCCTTCCAAGGCGACGAGTGCAGACTCGCGCACATCGTCAATCTCGGGGTCCGGCTCGCCATCCTCGGCCGAGTTCTCTAGCTGCTCAGCAAGTTCTTGCTCACTGAGAGCTGCAAGTACGAATGGTGCGAGAGTCTTTAAATTCTTGCCAAATCGGGCAGGGATGGAACGGGCCATCGAACCCAAAATTGTAATGTAGAGACGCCTCTGCACAGGTGTGAGATGTGGGTTCTTTAGGCCTTCCATGAGATGAGTGACAAAACCGCTTAAAGCAGTATCTGTAAGGTAAAGTGCTAAAATCGATACTGCTACGACAGCACGCTTCTTGACAACAGATCCGGCTCGGTCAGTCTCCAAGATACCGATGAGAAGCTCTTGAAATGCCGCAACCTCGGGCTCTCGAAGCATGGGGCCAAAGCATCGCACAACCTCGATCAAAACATCGACAGCTTCCGGGTCAATTTCCTTTTTGGAGTTCAAATCGAGCATACCCGGTGGTGGCGGGGGGAGCTTGACGGGCTTCGTAGACTTAGGAATAACGATACGACCCACAAGGCGCGGGATCAAGACGTTGCTGATGGCGTTATAGGATTCAACAACTTCCTTCGTCGGAGCAACACTATTGATAGGTCGTGGGAGCGTAATCACAACCGTTCGTAAAGCCATGGCAGGGATTGAGTTGTCCACTGAGTTCTCTGTATTCAAATTCGAAAGCTTCTCGATAAGGGGGCTTAGAATGCTACTGGGGAGCTTGGTAACGAGTGGGCCGAGACTTTAGGTTTATTAGCATAATTATGAGAGTCCGGGTAGGTTCATTTGCACACCATTTGATTGCCAAATTCTGAACTTCGCCATTTTGATCGTCCAAAGTCTTTAGCACGCCATCCACCGTCCGGGCAGCAGTATTATAGTCATTATACAGGAAGTCGGGTCTGCCGACGTTGAGGACTGCGTAGAGATCGTTCAATGACATGAACCGGTAGTCGGGATCATTATCATGGAGCTTGGGCAGCAGGGCCGCTACCGTATTCGAGGTAGGGTTAGAAGGTATTTGTGACGACGACATTTCAAGGTCCGGGGCGAGAAATAGCGGGGGTAACAGGGCGTTCTAAAGGAGAATCAACATCGACGTTGCAGGAAATCGACCACAAAATAGCAGCTGTAGGCAGTCAGTCATGCTAGAGTTTCTGGGATCTTCTCTGTGGCACGGGAGGAACAAAACACCCTGAGGAGAAGGAGGGGAGAACTGACCACCACGTAAATTAACTTGACCAAAGTCCTTTTTCCAAAGATGTTTTCTAGAACCGGGCAAACGAGAGTACAACAGGTCCCGGCAGCTCCTTAAATAATTTTAGCTGGGCTAGGCCAAATTCAAGTCAATATGAAATTTACTTTGTAGATGTAGGTTGTAGGCAGCTGCAGCTGTTGGTGGGGTAGAGGGAAGTCCGTGTTGCCTCAGGCGTTAACCAGGCCACACCGGCCACACCTGCAAAGCCGGTCCGAGCTCGCCAAGCTCTCGGGCTCGGGTGGTCTGGAATAGTGGAAGCTGCGACCACCAGGACCAGCCTCAGAATTGGCGTGATTTGTGGTTTCCAGGAAGCTACCGGCCACTTTTCTTCTTGACTTCTCCCCCGTCAACAACTTCTGTGGGTGTCGCCATTGCTTGTTTCCTCTTCTACAAAACTGACGGCCTATTCTAGTTGTCTCTCAGGTTTCAATTGCTGATCCATTACGACGCAATGGCATTCTCAAGAGCTGCAGCGGCACGATCCTTCTGCTTCCGAGCAGCAAGACCTTCAGTCGTCCGACCTCAATTGTTCCGCCAAATCGCGCGCAGAACATATGCCAGCGGGGGACATGAGTCTGCAAAGGCTGGCGGAGATGCGGTGTGGTAAATTGTTCCCCAATCCCCCCGGTTCGCTGTCTGCAAATTACTAACACGACGTCATTAGGGCTGCTGGAGCAGTTGCGGTAACTGTTCCCTCCTGCTGGTATCTTCTTCAGAACGGGCCCGACACATCCCATGGTCATGGAGATCACGGAGACTCTCACGGCAAGGAGCACGAAGAAGAGCATGAAGAGGAATCTAAGGAGGAAGAGTCAAAGGACGACGAATCCAAGGATGAGGGCGACGATGAGGAGAAATCCGAAGGCAAATCAGAGGAAGCTGAAGACAAGGCCGATGGTGACGATAGTGAGAAGTCTGAAGACTCCGACAGTGATGAGGAAGACAAGGGCGCAGATACTCCCGATACCTCGGATGATGAGGGCGACAGCGAGAAATCTTCAGACGGCAAAAATACCCGCAAGAGCATTCCCGATGCCAAGGGAGGGTCTAAGGCCAGGAATGAGAGTAACAAGGCTGTCAAGGCTGGAGAAGTCGATAATCAGGTAAGCAGTACAGCCCGCTTGCTCAATTCCTTGTTGCTCACTAGACATAGGCCGCTACTTCGGGCAAGCACAGCGGCAAGCAGGAAGGGCTTTCCAACACGGATACAAAGCACTCGACCGATATTACGAACGATAAGAGCAAAAGCAAGAAGGGCGAAGGTGTCCCAGAAACAGCAAAGTCAAAAGGCCCGGTAGATCCGAAACGGCCACAGGTATAATGACCTCGATTCATTAAAATCTACCATTTCTAGACTCGGTTTCCTGGATATCCATTCTCTCAAGAGTGTATCGGGATTTTGGGCTAACTCGATTACTCTAGCCTGAAGAAAAGTAGATTTGATCTGGGTGAGCTGACTATATCCGAATGCATCTTGCAACATGCTTTCTAGACAGAATTGCTTCCTCCTGTACATAAAATTTGGATGCTCTAGCATTGCATAACGAATGGAAAAGTTGTGATATAAACACCCACTACATTTCGACTGCGCTTTGGCCGAGAAGAAACCTGACTCTCCCTTTGTAGTCGATGAACAGCGATTTAATTCTTCGAATTGGGTCCCTGATTTGTTTGTCAGGCCTGCATTGCCTTCAGAGACTGGAATTGGTTGTCCTTTCCTCATTTCCTTTTATTCCGCAATTTGAGTTTCGGCGAGTTTAGTGCGAGACGGGAGGTCTTGCTCGACACCACTACTATTGCTTTGCAGGACTTCATCGTTTTAATATTGCTAGCAGTATCAATCTGAATACTGGAGGCACCCAGCATCTCTACTTACCGCTACGTACGTCTCTCCCTACTCAAGCACGAGCCGGTAGCTAACATGTATAGACGCAGTCGTGCTGGAACTTGTGCCCGCAGTTCCCACTTCAAACGGCGACATCATAACATAAATTATCAGTGGAGCTGCTTCAAAATGATGGACGCATCGGTATGGCTGCCAGGCCAGCTCAACCACCAAAGCTGGATCAGTAACCGAACGCAATACTGCGACCTCCACGCCTCTAACCGCTGCCTCACTCTACCTTCACTGCCAGATGGGATACGTGACGTCCGACCATCCGAGTACGAATTATTCGACGGCTGGATGGCCTCATTCTGCCACGAGCCTAGAAAGGATACACGCAACAGCGCTCTAGCAATTTTTCTTCCGTGTGTGCTATATGGCAAAACAAAATGGCGCATTAGTGAGATCAGCAAAGGAGGTGACTGGGAGGACTCCAACTTCAAGGCAGAAGACGGATGCAACGAAAATTGTCTGGGATGCTTTTTAACCAGCATCTGCACATGTTGCTGCTGTTACTGTGAGTGTCCCTTTCTTCGCTTGCACCTAGAAGGTGTTAACGCCATATCTTAGTCGATGAGCCTTGTGTCCTGCGGTACCAGGTTCGTCATATGTACAATATCACAGGCCGTACTTGTGGGGATATCTCCATGTCTTTGTTTTGTCCATGTTGCACCCTTATTCAGATTGATAGAGAAATCCGAGCTCGAGAAGGTCAAGAAAATCTTCGAACGAATCGATCCTTTCAACGACACAAGGTATTTATTAAGAGCAAGCTTGAGAGAAGGCAGCCTCGCCTAGTACCGCCAATGGTGTATGCTCCTTCTCGAGGTGTTGCTCCGAATCGTGTCGTCGAAGAGCCCGAACGTGATCGCAGTCCTCTCAAAATTTCCCTGAAACTGCCTTCTGGAATAAATTCCGCCGCTGGTGAAGAGAGCAAGCGAAGAAAGAAATTGGAAGACGTTGGAGACTGTCGCAGATCTCGCGCAAATAGCCTTGTCAAAGTTACAGCAGACGTGCGCACCCAATCCAAGGATGTTGAACAAGATGTAGGGCCAGTTGGTAGAGCATTCGCATCTCGCCTTGGTGTTGCCCCTCATCCTATTTCAGAATGCCCGCCGAGAAGAGATATGGTCGAGAAAAGCACTGCTAAACAGCTGTCTCAACACGAATTGGCCGAATGCTCATCAACCAGTATGGTGCCTAGGTCGATGAATTCGAGTAAAATGTCCCATTTCCTGGAGGACTGCACGATCGTCCAGAACGATAGCCAATCTGCCACCGTCCAACATAAACTCACTGAATGCGACACAGTGGCAACCTCATCTGGGAAAGTAGAGGTGCATTCACTGACTGAGTGTGATACTATTACAACAAATTATACTGGAGCTGCAGAGCAACATGAAATCACGGAATGTGATACTTTGGATAGCACCTCGACTGAAGTTACAGAGCAGCATCCTTTGAAGGATTGTGGCACAGTGGCCGTGGTTTCTGCTCGGATGGTTGAGCAACATCCGCCAGCGGAATGCATCACAGCAGCCGTTGATTTCCCAAAGTCGAGGGAGCTAGATTCATCAAAAACACTCAAGAAAGGGGAGAATGCTTCTCACCATGTAATTCAACAACTTAACTCTAGGAAGCATAGGGGAGCGGCAATAAATCCTCTATGGCCAGTAGCGCAGCATTCGTTAACAGACTGCGATATCGCGGCCACCCCAATTGAAGTTGTACAGCAGCACCCGTTGACAGAATGCCAAACAGCGGCAGTATCTTCTCAAAGATCTATCGAGCAACATCCATTACAGGAAAGTGACAAAGTCGTCATTGAATGTTCCGAGCCCCTGCGGCAACATGGATTGACAGAATGCAACACCACAGCAGTCGGGTTTCTTGCGGCTACAAAGCAGCACGCATTACCGGAATGTACTATGATCCCAGTCGTTTCTCCTACAATTGCCCAGCAGCATATCTTCATAGAATGCAAATGGGAAGGACCCACCTCACCCGTTGCTGTCGAACAACATTTGCCCGGGGATGGTACCAAAGTCCTGGTCGATCTGCCTCAATTGATCGAACAGCACTTGTCTGGAGATTGTACTGAAGTCCCATTTCATTCATCTCCAGTAGTTGAACAGCACGATTTGATCTATTGTGAGACATCTGATGCTGCAGGGGTCCAAGGCCAAGATTTCTCATATGCTCACGACTTCACAGACTGTCCGGCCCTCAACTACTATGAGAGAGAGGAAAAGAAAGCACGACAGCACACATTTGCGAATTGCCCTCGAACAAGCTCAATGGGCTCACAATCCAACCCCACTGTCCTTCAACATGCCCTGATTGATTGTACCGTCAACGGGAAAGCCACATCTAGAGCAGCCTCGGTTTCCAGCACAATCAAGGACCTCAGAAGGGGCAAAGAGCATCGGGTGGCAAGCTGTCCTGTTCTTCACTCGCCAGGCGACAATAAAGGAACAGAGAGACAGAGATCCAGAGCAGCTTCTGTTTCACAATCAATCAGGAGCCATCGAAGGCCTAGCGATACCAGCAGCCACAAAGGCAAGGGCCCAGAACAACACCGCCTGGCGAGTTGTGCAGTCCCTGACTCTCCCAACGTCAATAGCCATCAAGACGAGCAACATTCTCACGATGTGAGCTGTCTTACCCAGAGTCTCCACCACAAGCACAGCTCCGAGGAAATCGTCCAGGCCAAGGATGAAGTTAAAGACCCCGAGCCAGAAACATTGGCGGCAAGCGACAGCCACGATCATGATGTGAGTTGTCTCACGGAAAGTCGACACCATAAACGCCATTCTCGAGAAGATACCTCTGGTCATGGAAGTAGCGGTGGTGCAATATCTTCAGAGAATCAGCATCGCCGCCGGCGTCATAAGAAGAAAAACCGCCATGCGAAGTTTGCTGAACAGACAAGGACTCAAAAGACTACTGCTGGTGACGGAAGCAACAGTGCCAGAAATTCTAATGCTCAGGTTGCATTAACTCGGGTCCTTGCCTCTCAACAAAAATGGAAAGAGTAAAAGCACAAATATTTGCCAGGGTGATGGGTGTAGTGAAATCGTAACTCTTAACTCTTGGCAATGGGGTGGTGCGTCCTGCAGAACAAGAGACTAACTACCCTATAGGGCGTGGCGTCTCTTGCAGCTGGAAACATGGCTGACGAGAAGTATAGCAATATTGTCTTACATTAGCGCCGAATAAGTGCGTGTCTTTGGGTAGCAAGTCTTTGGTTTCGAACCACTGCGCTCTCCTTACTCATCCATTGGTCGTATAAATAATTAGAAGGATGAAAAGGCCTTGTCTAGCAACAAGGCATTCATTTATACACTTGTACAGTAGCATTCTCAAATCAATCACCATTCAAAAGAACAGAGCTTGTTTGAATTCAGTAGTGAGCTCCCGAAGTCAATGACCCTCCTTCACGAACGAGAAAGTGGTCTTGAACACTTCTTGGTGGATGCATCCGTTTAGTATTCTCAAATCGTTTAGAAAAGAACCGTAGACACCTTAACGTCCTCCTTGCTAATCCGCAATATGCAATAGGATAGAATACAGAGGAACCGAGATCTTCAAAGCTTTCCTCCCCTTCCCATTCTACCCCAATTCATGAATAGTTGACCCCGTAAAGTTCATTCGCATTTAGCGTGCGATTCCCATTTTCCATCATGTCATTATACCCGTTCGTAGCCCAGCGAACTTTTGTCTTGTCTCATTATGTAGCCTTTCGTTGTGAGGTTATTTGATTGGTTTAACCGACGGATTGGTAAAGGAGCAGGGGTTCGCCGACGTTTTCGATTTCGGGGATTGTGCATTTTAGATCAAAGGCTTTGGAGAGGACGATTTTGAAGATCTGGGGTGGGGAGGCGTTAGTATGCTTGGTTAAGTAAGGGGATGGTGGAGATTGCTGATTGGTGATCAAGTGGAATGTCTTGGAACTTACTTTTTGCACGTTGATGCTGTGGCTTGTGCTGCTGAAGATAAGGCTTGCTCTCATTGCTTTTGCGAATCTACGGGCCTTTGGGGACGGAGACGTTAGCAAATGCTGCTTGCTACAGAGCAATAAGAGAGTTAAATACCTGATTTGAGATCTCTTCTTGGTCTTCCCTAGGGAAGTTGACAAAGTGATCGTATTTTGTGCCAACCAGGAAGGGAATTGCTGTCTTGTTGAACCCCCTGCCTTGCCGGTACCATTCCTTGATACTATTCAGGGTACTCTTCCTCGTCAAGTCAAACATGAAGAGGATTGCTACTGCATCATTGCAGACCAGGGGTAACATGTTGACGAATTCTCGCTGTCCTCCTAAATCCCAAATCGAGAATGTAATTTCGGTATTGCGTATTGAAATCGTCTTCTCCATGAAGTTCACGCCGAGTGTTTGGATGTAGTCCTCGTCCCAGCTGCCCTCAACGTATTTTACCATCAGGGATGTCTTGCCTATTTGTGCGTCGCCCACCATGCCTACTTTGATGACCACGCTGTTCTTGTTCCGGCTTTCTGCACTTGCTGCACCCCGAGCATTTGGATCTTGATATGAAGCTTGCATATTGTACCCGTTGCCTGATAACCCCGAGTTTGGTCGTGAAATGGAGGGAGCGAACTGTGTAGGCGGAGTTGGGTATCGGGCATCCATATCTGGAGTTGGGGAGGCCGAATAGGTTTGATGAGCAGACGGAAAATCGGCAGACTGGGACTGTCCGTGTCGTCGGTCCGGATGTGTTGGTGTGTGTGCTTGTCCCTCATCAGTGCCGCCCATTGTGTCATCTTCCCCGCGAGGATCATATGTCCCCTCGGTTTCCATTGTGTCTACGGCGTCGTGGAATTGAGCTGGCGAGCCCGCGGATAAGGTTGATGAATCCAGATTGTCGGATTTTCCTTGTCGGAACAAGGAAGGCTCTGGGTTCTGCAGGTGAACACGGAAAGGCTCTCTCTGTGCTGAGCGGCTACAGGGATCAACACCGAGGCGTTGAGGGGTTCATATGGAACGGACTTGGTATTTTGGACAAGAATGCAAAGTATCAGACGTCTCAATACTGCCTGCAGGAGGCAAGAGGCAAAGAGTGCCGGTTTGGGGAGAACTGAGGTTATTCAGAAAGAGGCCTGCAGATGGAATGATGTGGAGATGCCCCCTGGCTGGTTCGTGTTGACCTGAGGTCGCGCCAATTTCAATTTTGGGTCGCGGACTCGCGTCGACCACTGACCACCACCCATGATTCGTTTCCCCACTTCACCCCTGCCCTGCACCCATACCGGTACGTTGTAGTTGGACTCGTATTTTGCCAACAGGTCGTCGTCTTGTTTACTTTGAAATTATGGATGTTATTAATTGATGCTATTATTATTATTATTATTATTATTGTTGTTTGCTTTTGTATCTATCTATATCCTGTGTCTTAGGGAATTTCGCTTGCTCCCTTATTGTCATTGTCATCTCCCACTCATAATCTCACTCCCATATTGCTTTCGATATTTGGCGATTGTCTCTGCATTCGCGCAGCTTCCTTCAGCGAGGTTAGCAATACTGAAAAGGCTCCATATGACGTGGAAACTTACCTCCACACACGATAATTACAACTTTACTATCTTTGTTGAACCCCGGGACCAAATCTTCCAAGATCCTGTGGTAGCATGCCGCAACAGAAACCCCACAGGCAGGCTCGACAATAAGCTTCTCGTCGTCGGCCAACTTCACGCAACCCAGAGCAGCATCGGCGTCACTCAACGTGACACTGTGGACATTCTCCTTCTTTGCCCACTCCCACGTCTGCTCAGATACTCTCTTTACGCCTAAAGAGGTTGCGATACTCGTAATCTTAGGCATGGTCAAGAGCTGGCCTGCCAGCACTGACTGGGAGAGCGAGTCAGCCCCATGGGTCTCCATTCCAATGACCGTGACCAGGTCCTCCCAACCATATCGTTCAAGGCCCATCATGATCCCGTTGAGAAGACCGCCCCCACCAACGCTACAGACAATTGCATCTGGTGGCGATCCACGAAGCTGTTGATAGAGCTCGTCTACAACAGTAGAGTTTCCTGGTCTAGTGATCAGCGAGCTCAAAAAGACGGCGAGGTACTTTGCAAACCTTCCCATACGTACTCATGGTCAAAAGGTGGCACGTAGGCACTGTTTATATCTTCTTTGACCAATAATCTGGCGAATTCAGAGGCTTCGGGCAAGTCACGCCCGTGCACAACTACATTGCCGCCGGCGGCGATGATCTTGTTTCGCATCAGAGGCTCTGTGGTCTCAGGCACAATGACTGTGATATCCTGATCCATCATCACTGCTGCCGTGGTTGCAGCCAGGCCTGCGTTACCACCAGAGCTTGAGACGAAATGAACCTTTTCATACAAGGCGTTTTGCGTGCATCTTGCCATATGATTCTGTACTGTTCGCCAAACATGGTTTCCGACGCCCCTGTAAGTAAAGTTGAGTTAGTGCTTGACTTTGTATTTCAATGAAAAGATACGCCCTCTATTTTTGGGTAAGAGGAGTGTGCTGAGTGGCTCACCTAGATTTGAACGATCCTGAGGGCTGAAATTGTTCAAGTTTCATGTAAACTTGGCTATTGCAGAGTTAGTGACTGCGTTGAAATTTTGTTATGAGATCATTCCCACCATCCTGCAGAGTTTGAGAGGGAAGTCGACCGCATACATGGCGTCGTGACCCATGGTGGGGTGCTAGACGAAGTTGCTTGAACTTGAGGAGATTCCTTTCCGATTGCCATTTTTCTCGCGACTCAATCAAACTTGCCAGAGGAACTCGACGGATTCAAAGTTGATATATACAGAAATTTGTCTTGCCGTTGCTTTCCGCCTCGTAGTGTGCATACCGTCTTTTAATGGTACCTAGGTCCTAGGTAGGCCTTGGAATCCGAGTCGGAAGGACTAGTGCCCCAACTAATGCGGAAGGCCCCTACACTCTTCTTGTCCCCATGCTAGTTCGATGCACCATGTACGGTGAATACAAATATAGAAAAGCGAACTGTTTATTGCGCCTTTTCTGAATGCCTTTTCACCGTTACAAGCTCAGGCAGCGGGCCTTGAGATATCTACATCCAAACGTTTCTAAGTCCCATTCTAAATCGCAAGATTTCTCTCTAGAACGCAATGGTATTCTCAATCGTATACCCAATTTGCTCGAAGAAAGCCTTCCTAGGCAAATAAATCATCTATGACCCAGACAATGCTTCAAGTGTCATTGGAGGCAGTAAGTATTTCTGTGCAGGGTTCCTGGCGCTAGTACGCCGCCATGCAGAAAACACCATTTTTTTCCTTGAAGCAGGAAAAAAATTCTCTACGCAACCGTTCCATTTGCCTCTTTACGCTGCAACTTCCAAGGCTGCGGCTCCATTTTAAATCCCCAAGTTTCGGCGAGTATCTGCCGGTATCAGCGGCCCCTCCGACCCCCATTCTTGCTGCGAAAGTTGTGGACTTAATTTCCTTATCGGGTTTGATAATGCTGTTCGTGGTACTCTACGCTAACGACAATTAATTCTGGGCTACAGCTGCTATGAGATGAGTGGCTTTTGAGGTGATACATTTCTTCCTGGCCCCCTGTTTAGGAATTTCTCGGTTATGAAAAGGGGCTGGGAAATGGACGGGGGTGTGAAGTCCTCAGTAAAGGAGCGTCTGAAGGTCCAAGAGTGAAGATAACGATGGCTTTGCTCATCACCGCATAATTTCTTATATTTGGCACAGTAATATGATGTGTAACCCCGAATGTATATCAGAAAGCCAACAGCGGCCCACGAGGAAAAATACGAGTATCTCGAGGTTCGTCGGGCCAAGAGTAGCTCTTGCTAAACCCTGTGGGGTTACTGCTTGGTCATTGATAATAGTTATTGGCACAGGAGCTTTGGAAGAACATTGAGGTTGGTGGTGAGCTTTGGCGTAGGATAGTTATTGCCAAAGGACGTTGTAGTAACACAGCTCTCAGTTTAGGTGAAGATTCGACATTTTTGTGTCTAGTATGTGCCTATATTAGTTAGTCACTTATCCTCACGGTCTGATAGAGGCATCATGATTCTAAGAGGAATAGGAATCGATAGCAAGCACTGCGAGTCATCCACCGAAGTTTCAACTATGGGGTAATGATGGGGTAATGAATATAAAGACCTTCCCGTCGGTAGCCGAAGGCGGGGAAAATTCCATGCTCCTTCTGTGGAATACGTAATCTCAAGATATTGGTACGAAAGAGTCCTATTTTGGGGACTTTTACATCAACACAGGAAAATCGGAGGTTGGTGTTTCTCGAGGTTGCACAGGCCCAGCTCGCGTCTCACCGAAATCTTGGTGGGGTCGGCTAAAAATACTGGGAACCTTTCGAGACAGCTCCAGGAAATATTCGGGTCTCGCAACAATTGCAAACGCACCACAACAATGGCATCAATTGTACGAAGTTTACGCCCCGCAGCCTCGCGGCTGACGGTAAGACCCAGCGCGCCATGGAGGGCCTCTTCTTTCGGAGTTCGCGCGTTCTCTGCCTCCAGAGCAGGTAGAGTCATGCTAGCCCCCAACTTCTATCTCATGATACTGATAATGGTGCAGCGCAGGTGAAGAAGTACACCAAGGACCACGAATGGGTGGAGCTCTCCGCGGATAACAAGACTGCTACGATTGGTATCTCCGAGTACGCGGCCCACGCTCTCGGTGATGTGGTATATGTCGAGCTGCCAGAGGTGCCAATGGAGGTTGCGGCGGGCGATTCGATCGGAGCGGTGGAGTCTGTGAAGTCGGCTTCGGATATCAATTCGCCCATTGCGTGTACCGTCACAGATGTGAATAGTGTACTAGAAGAGACGCCGAGCGCTATCAACAAGGGACCCGAGGACGATTCAACTGCGGGTGGCTGGGTTGCGAAAGTGGAGGTTGCCGAAGCTGGTATCAAGGATTTGGAGGGATTGATGGACGCTGAAGCGTACAAAGCGTTCACGGCGGAATAGTTGCATTTCGGATGGTTTGATATTTGAGCATAGAATTCAACGTTCGTGGTCATAATGGAGTTTATTGGTAGTGGCTATTTTGTGGAGGGAGCAATAGAATCAACTTTTTCCCAGGCCAAGAACCGCCCAGCCAGTCTATGTTCATAAAATCAAAACATGAAGCACACGAAGTTCATAATTCATATCCTTTACGCGCCACCGCCTTCAGCAATGACGGGTCTGTTGAGGTTGATAGCTTCCAAAATCTTTCCGGCCCCCTTCTCCACCAGGTCCTGAGCCAGCTTCCAGCCAAACTCGTCTGCATCTTTGGCATTGAGAATCTCATCTAATCTCTGCGCCTCCACAACTTCTGTCCCATCAAGACTGACTACGATTGCCTTCATCAAAAGTTTGCTCTTTTCAATCCAGGTTGTTTCAACTCCAATTGGTACACTGCATCCTCCCTCCAACGTCCGCATCAAACTCCTCTCTGCAAGTCCGGCCAATGTTGAGTTTTGATCAACGAGACTACTCAAGAGGTCAATGGTCTTCTGATCCCCCTCTCGAACTTCAATGGCGAGTGCTCCTTGGCCAACAGCGTGCAATAAGCCTCCTCCAGGTGTCTTTGAGTCAAGGTACTGCGTGATTCGAGCGCCGAGATCCATTCGAATAAGACCAGCAGCCGCTAATATAAGACATGAGTACTCTCCATCCTCCGCATCGAGCTTGCTTAACCGTGTTCCAACATTTCCTCTGACATCCTTGAATTTCAACGTGGGATATTTTGCCTTGACTTGTGCACTCCGTCTCACACTGCTCGTACCAACCACTGCTCCTGCCGGTAGGTCTCCCAAGGTCTTGTAATTCAATCCATTCTTCATTACCACAGCATCTCTTGGGTCTTCCCTCTCCATAATACAGCCAATGGTACACTCAGGTGGTAATTGAGTCGGCATATCCTTCAGACAATGTACAACGATATCCAACGTTCCATCCAGTAATTGTGCCTCCAACTCATGCGTCCATAAGCTCTTTGCGCCGAAGTCATGAAGTGCCGTAACTTGGTTCTTGTCTCCCATCGTGGCCATGGCATGGATTTCGTAGTCGATCTCCGGATGCGCCTTCTTCAACGCTTTGAGTACCATTTCCGCTTGTACAACTGCCAATGCAGACCTCCGCGTGCCAATGTTCATCTTCGTTCCTGTGATGCCCGCTTCATCGGACTTCCTCTTTAAGGCTGTCGCTGGAGCGGCTTCCTTCGAGGCACCCTTCTCTAAGGGAACAGTTGGGTCCATCACCGACCGCGAAGACGTCGAATCGAGTTGCTCGTGGGTGGCCATTGTGAAGAATGGTAAGGAATTGGGCAGGCGTCCAGATGCTGGAATTCGATGTCGTATTTCCCGTCGTATTTAGCTGTCTTAGTGCCATGTCAATACGCACAGCGGGGTTGTCCCATTCCGAAACCCCGCCATCGAAGCGAGCTTTGAGCTTCTCCGAGGCTGCTGCTTCCTGACCTCCTTCTCTTCTTCACATTATTCACGGTTTTAATATTCTCAACTCCTGGTAGGTCTACAGAGCTCACAAAACTTCGGCCTGGATTACAGAAGAAGCTTTTTAGAATCTATGATGTCTAAATCCACCGTGGAAGGGAAAAGGCTGGACCTTGCCCTCTGCCCTATACAGATTGGATCTCCTACTTCAGTTTCAGCACTTTATACTGATCTTATTGCTCGCGCAGTATCTAGTCAAATACTTGCTCACATACTGAGCCCCCTTACCAAAAGCTTGCATACGAGGGTCTTGAATCATGGCCAG